>Ga0190363_1000152_pt1 | contig 38586 bp, 46 predicted proteins | sample 48721867_MG_FD_161272 | JGI IMG/M metagenome (GOLD analysis project Ga0190363, IMG submission 161272) | Hydrothermal vent microbial mat bacterial communities from Southern Trench, Guaymas Basin, Mexico - 4872-18-6-7_MG | ecosystem: Environmental > Aquatic > Marine > Hydrothermal vents >... | reverse complement strand
ATCCATAAAATTTTTATTTTTACCATCAAGGAGAACTTTATTTAAGTAAAAGTTTTTCTTAGCTTGAGTTGGGAAATAAAAATGGTTGAGTTAAAACTTAATTTTGATGAGTTAAAATGTCTACGTTGTAAAACCTATGATTGTCTTGTTAAATGTCAATTTTTAGGATAATAGGGTCATTTAGACATCAATGGTTTTATTTTAGCCTAACAAGATTTATTTTGTGGTTAAAAATGGTTAAACACGGTTTTATTAAATCTTTTCTTTTTGTTAAAGTTAAAATTGGTAGGGAAGAAGAAGCCTTGGAGGAAATTTTTAAAATTCCCGAGGTTAAAGAGGTTCATATCATTACCGGGGATTTTGACCTTTTATGTGTGCTTGAAACCGAAGAAACTCTTGTTTATCCATGGAAAAAGGTTACTGATGTGGTTATCGGGAAAATAAGAAAAATGGATACTCTAACAGATACCAGAACCATAATTCCCTTTTCCTCAAAAATAAAGGAAAAAAGTTTAGTTCCTGTAGAAAAAATGGTTAAAGCATTTATTTTTGTTGAAGTTGAACCTGGAAAAGAAAAAACAATCATGAAAAAAATTTTTAATCTAAATGAGGTTAGAGAAGTTCATTTCATCCCTGGAAAAACTGATATTTTAGCTGTTTTAGAGGTTGAAAAAGGTCTTGTTACTCCTCATCCAGAAAAAATTTTAAACATAGTTTTAGATGAAATTAGAGGAATTCGTGGGGTTAAAGATACTGAAACAATAATTCCTGATAAGTCAAAACTTAAGGTTGGTTAAACTTCATAAGCAATTTCAGAAAATTTATGAGTACGAATTCTTTCAGGTTCCTCAACTAACCTCATCAAATTATTTTTTAGTTTTCCGAAAACATCCTCTAAAGTTTCTTCAATTTTTCTTTTTCTACCGATGGGACTACAGAAGGATACAACTTCCCTATAAAGGAATGGATGGGATATACCTATTTCTTTAACTTTTTCAACAGCTTGTCTTGTAACATCATCAACCTCCAAAACTATTTGAGCCTTTTTTTCTCTTTCTTTTATAGCATTGGCTAAAGGTAAACTTAAAAATCTATCAAGTCTTCTTAAGAGTGACTCGTAAGCTGAACCAAAAAGTTTCTGGTTTTTTTCATAGGCTATTCCAAGAGTTACATAGTAGGGAAACTCTATAGAGTCAAGAATTCTTGGGTCATCCTCATTTATGGAGCTATCTTCCTCAAGATACATCCGGTAAACATTCAAGGCAACATAAGCTCTTTCTCTAAGAGACATTTGTTTTTCAATGTTTAACTCCATTAGGTCATGAGCATATTTTTCAGGGATAACAACACATGAAATTTCTTTTATTCCAACTTCTTTTGCAGCAAGAAGTCTATGTTGCCCATCAATTATAATGTAACTGTTTCCATCTTTCTCCTTTACAGCAATAACAGGGGTTGTAAAACCTATCTTACGCATAGATTCAGCTAATCTTCGAACATGGTAAGATGAAGGTTTTCTTTGGACCTCGATAACTTTAAGATTTTCTATGGGAGCAACCACAACCTCTTGCATGTAGCCAAACAAAGGCTCTTTAACTTCACCAATTTTTTTCATGAGTGTTTAATTAGATAGGGTATGTTTTAAACTTTAAACCTAACTTCCACCTAAAACCTTAAGGGTAAACCGTTGAAAACTTTAAATTTTAAAGTTTTGAAGTTAAATCAGGTTTATGTAGATTCAATTAAGCTTTGGGAAAAAATTGTTAAGGATGGGTTTAAACCAACCATAATTATCGCTGTTTTGGATGGAGGTTATTTACCATCAAAAATTTTAAGTGAGCTTTGGGGTGGCTTAAAACTTGTAACAGTTAAAGTTAAAGCTTATAAAGGTTTTAGGAAGAAAAAACCTAGGATAATTCAACCTTTTTCCATGTTTCCTAAAAAAGGAAATATTTTGGTTGTAGATGATGTTGCTGATTCAGGTGAAACTTTAAAGCTTGTTTTAAATAGTTTAAAAGGAAAGAAGTTGAACGTTAAAACTGCAACATTACATAAAAAACCTTGGAGTAAATATAGTCCAAACTATTATGTTCATGAAGTTAAAGAATGGATTGTTTATCCTTGGGAATATGTTGAAACTATCCAAAACATCGCCAAAAAATTTAAGGTAGAAGGAGAAAACTTAAAGAAAACCAACGATTTTTTGGTTAAAATAGGTTTAAGCAAGGAAATTGTTAGGAAAATTTTAGATTTAATCTTTTAAAAGTTTTACAAGCATAGGCATTAATTCTGGACCCTTAATAACTCCAAGACTTCCTTTTGAACATTCTTTTTCATTAAATTCTTTAGTTTTATCAGCTAAAACATCATTTCCGGAAATTAAAAAAGGAACAGGGTCATCTGTGTGAGCCTTAACAATGCAAGGTGTGGAATGGTCTGAAGTAACAACAACTAAAACATTTTTTAGATCGAGCTTATCCATTAACTCTCCAAAAAAATGTTCATCAATAAGTTCAATTATTTGCATTTTTCTTTCAGCATCTCCATCATGACCAGGTTCATCAGGACCCTTAATATGTACATAAACTCCATCAAATTTTTGAAGAAAATCTAAAACTTTTCCAGCCCGAATAATGTAATCGGTTTTAAGGTTTCCTGTTGGTGGTGGAAGTGGAATTTCCTCCATTCCGCATAATAAGGCTATTCCTCTTTCAACAGGCATTTCAACCATACAACCAAACCTTAAATGGTAAAGCTCCCAAAAACTTGGAAATCTTGGAAGATTATCACCAGCATCCCTAGTTAAAACATAGTTTGCCGGAGGTTTTCCCTCCTCCAGCCTTTTTAGATTTACCTCATGTTTTTCCAAAATTTTATGGCTTTTCTCCGCAAACTCATTTACAAGTTCAGCTGCAATTTTTGCTTCTTCATCATTAATCATAGGTAAACATTTTTCAATCTTCATTTTTGTCTGAGCTTTTGCAACTCCAACACCTTCTAAGGTTCTTGTATAAGCTGGGTCTATGTTTGTAATTTTTCCAGAAAGTTTTCCATCTAATCTTTTAATTAAGAGTACACCTCTATGAGCTGTTGTACTTTTAAAAATGAAGGTGGAAGGAACATAGGTTAGTCTAACATTTTTGTTGATAGCTTCAGCTAGTTTAAATGCTTCTTCAGATGTAAGATTTCTTCCAACTCTTCTATCCAAAACAAATTCACATTTTTCATCAACTGTTGCAAAATTGCATCTAAGTGCAAGATTTCCATCCTTAAAATCTAAACCAGAACCAACAGCTTCAACAACACCCCTTGAAGAATGATACTTAAAAGGGTCATAACCTAAAATGCTAAGAACAGCAGCATCAGATTCAGGAGCAACTCCTTTCCTTATAGGATACATTAAACCAGTTTTACCCTTTTTAGCAAGAAAATCCATTCTTGGAGTTTTAGCAGCTTCTAAAGGTGTTTTACCATTTAATCTTGGATTAGGAAGGTCTCCTAAACCATCCAAAACAACATATAGAAGCTTTCTCATCCTAAATTTAACCTCTAAATTTTGAAGTCTTTACACCTATTTTATATTTCTCTAAATCTAAAAATAAAGCTAAAAATTAAAAATAAAATTTATTACCATCCGAAACCTTATTTATACAAGCTAAACAAAGAGACCCGTCAACTGGATGATGAATCTTTCTCCTTATCCTGTTCGGGGTTCAGTAGAATGGTTGAAGTAAAAAAATGTTCTCCCCAATGTGAATTTTTTAGGTGCAGTCAAAAAGCTCTACAACGTAAATCCGGGAAAATTTATTGTAGATTTGCTGATGATGTTTGTGAAGGATACACATGCAAATATGCTTTTTGTGTTAGAAATAGGCTTTTACCAGATGGTGTTTGTGGATTAACCCTAAAAAGAACAACTAATAGAATAGAGGTCCCACCAGAAGAAGTTATTAGAGGGTTTAAGGTTAAAGGTAAACTTCAGAAAAAAATTAGAGAAAAAGAAATTTTCTAGGTTAAAATAAAGTGCAACCAATTCAGGTTTTGATAACAAGTTCTCGTAGACCAACTAGGTCTATGCGAACTTTGATGAGAGATTTACATATAGTTATTCCAAGGTCTTACCGGATGAATAGAGGAAAAATGAGTATGGAAGAATTAGCTGAGGTTGCTTCTAATCTACAATCTAACTATGTTTTATTGGTTACAAGATGGAAGGGGGGACCTGGAAAAATAGAGTTTTACAAGGTTTGGAATGGAGAACTAAAACTTGTTCCTCCAACCTTATACTTAAAAGGTATTCGTCTTCAAAGAGAGTACCCAACTTTTTGGAGAAAACTTAGGATAAGATGTCGAAGTTTAGCTGTTGTTAAACCGGAAAAAGAAGAACTTAAAAAACTAGCTAAAGAAATTTCAAAAATTTTGAAAGCTCCATTTGTTGATGAGGTTGAAAAAGAAAATTATCAAGTTTACCTAAAAATTTTTGAGGGATTAGGATATAAAGCAAAAATAACTTTTTTTTCTACAATGCATAAAATGGAAATCGGCCCTGCTCTTCATTTAAAAGGGTGGGTAATTTTTGAGGAAAAAATTTTTGGTTGACGCTAAAGTTAGCATGGATATTGGTTCCAAAATTAAGGCTGAAAAAATAGTTGAAGCTTTAAGGCTGGAAGCAAAATCAATGTCAACCTTAAGATTTAAGGTTTTACTTAGAAGAAAAGGACAAAAAATTTTGATTATTTTTAAATCTTCAGACCTCTCTGCTTTAAGGTCTTCAATAAACTCTTTTTGTCGTTGGGTTAACATGTTAAGAAATGTTTTAGATACCTTAGAATAGAGCAAAAATATATTCAGTTATTTTCCGCTTAAAATCCATCTACTTAAAAAACCCAAACCAATAAATAAAAATGTAAAAAACATGATGAATACAAGAAAATATCGGGTAATAATGTTTGCAAGCTTAACTGGCTCGGTGAAAATGTAAAAAATTAGTATTCCTAGAAAAAATGTTAAACCAACAACCGGAATTAATGCTATTTTAATCTGCTTCCTCAAAAACCTCACCCTTTTTCAACCTAAACATCCAAACAACAAAAAATAAAAACTTTAATTAGAATGTTAAACCTCAATAGTTTAGATTAGACTAAAAGTTTTTCTTAAAATAAACTTAAACAATAATGGGTTGAAAAAGTTGGGTGAAGAAACAGAAATACCTGCAAATCTTCAAGAAGAACTTGCAAAACTTCAACAACTTCAACAAACACTTCAAATCATAGTTTCTCAAAGACAACAAGTTGAGATGGAGCTTACAGATACTGATAAGGCTTTAGAAGAATTAAAAAAGATGGGGGATGATGCTATCATTTATAAGTCTGTTGGGATGCTTTTGGTAAAGAAGGATAAAGAATCGGTTACTAAAGACCTAACAGAAAGAAGAGAACTTTTAAGTGTAAGAGCTTCTGTACTTGGAAAACAAGAAGAAAGAACAAGAGAAAAATTAAGAGAACTTCAACAACAAATCCAGTCAAGGCTAAGACAGCAACCCATAACCTAACAAACCAAAAACTCTCCATTTTTCTTGGTGTCTAAAAAATGCTTGTTAGAATAAGAAGATTTCTTAGAAGAATTTCTGCAAGATATGGAATAATTTTTTGTCATCATAATGCAGACCCAGATGCAGTTTATGCTTCCCATGTTCTCTCAAAATTACTAAAAAAAATTCATCCTAGGCTTAAATGTGACATTTTTTTTGTTCATGGTCCAAGTAAACTTTCAAAATTTTTGATGAAAAAAGTTGAAGTTAAAACTAATGCTAAACCAAATTTTAGAAAAGCTGATTTTTTTGTGATGGTTGATACAAGCACAACTAAACAACTTGATGAATGGGGTTTGATTGTTGAAAAATCCCGTAAACCTTTAATGGTTGTTGACCATCATGCTGTTCATCCAAAAACAAGAAAGATTGCTTCTTTGATGGTTGTTGATGTTAATGCATGTTCAACCTGCGAAATAGTTTATAGGCTTTGTTGCAAAGCAAGATTTAGATTAAGTAAAAAGGATGCTTTAGGTCTTCTTTTTGGAATAATTTTTGAAACAAAAAATTTTCGTTACGCATCAGCTGATACTCTAAAAATTTCAGCTGAACTTTTAAATTATGGTTTAACCATTGAAAAAGCTTTAAAAGCTATGGTTAAACCCATGGAAAAACCTGAAAAAATAGCTAGGCTTAAAGCTGCAAGTAGACTTAAACTTTACAGGCTTAAAGATTGGCTTATAGTTTTTTCTAATGTTAGTTCTTACCAAGCCTCGGTGGCCAGAGCCTTCCTAAATTTGGGTGGAGATTTAGCTGTTGTTGGTGGAGAAAAAAAGGGTGAAATAAAGGTTAGTTTAAGGTCAACCCAAGAATTTTACGATAAAACTAGAATTCATCTAGGAAAAGATGTAGCATTTTCCTTGGGTGAAAAATTTTCGGGTATGGGTGGGGGTCATCCAACCTCGGCTGGAATTAATGGATATGGAAACCTTGAAAATGTTTTTAATGAAATTTTAAAAATTTTAAAGGTAAAATTGAAAGTTTAAATTTTTTGGTAATACCAAAGTTTTTAAGCATAGAAAATTAACATCAATTTAGACCTAGAATAATTGATGTTTGTAACTAAACCTTAAGGTTGGTTTAGTTGGAGTATCTTCAAAAAGCTGTTGAAGAAATTGTTGAAGCTTTATCAACCTCCTTAAAACTTGTTGAGCCCAACCAGGTTAACAAGTTTATTGATATTTTGTTGGAGGCTAAAGAAAAAAACAGAAAAATTCTTGTGATGGGTGCTGGCAGAAGTGGTTTGGTTGGTAGAGCATTTGCTATGAGACTTATGCATCTAAATTTTAATGTTCATGTTATAGGGGAAACAATCACTCCAGCCATTGAAAAAGAAGATATTTTGCTTGCGATTTCAGGTTCAGGTTCAACAACAACCGTTGTAACAGCTGCAAGGATAGCTAAAAAAGTTGGTGCAAAAGTTGTAGCTATTACCTCCTATCCAAACTCTCCTTTAGGTAGATGTTCAGACCATAAGGTAATAATTTATGGAAGAACAAAAGTTGCAGGTAAAAAAGATTATTTTTCAAGGCAAATTTTAGGTGTTCATGAACCTTTAGCACCACTTGGCACAATTTTTGAGGCTACTGTAAGTGTTTTTTTGGATGGGTTGATTGTTGAACTTATGCATAGACTGGGAAAAACTGAGGCTGACCTTAAAAAAAGACATGCAACCATAGAGTAAACATTGGAAATCGACTAGTTACCCAAAAAATAAACCATAACTTTTTTAAATTAGTAGATGTTTGCTTTTACATTAGCTTAAACTCTGAAGGGAAATGTCCTATGCCAAAATTTAAAACAACAGCTGAAATCTTAAAAATAGTTCAAAACTTAGACCAGGTTAGAAATGCGGGAATTATAGCCCATGTTGACCATGGAAAAACAACTTTAACAGATTCTTTGCTTTCAGCAGCAGGTTTACTTTCACCTTCAGTTGCAGGGCAAGCTTTAGCTTTAGATTATTTAGAGGAAGAACAAAAAAGACAAATGACCATTAAAGCTGCAAACATAAGCCTTTACTATGAGATTGACGGTAAACCTTATGTTATAAACCTTATAGATACTCCAGGTCATGTTGATTTTTCAGGCAGGGTTACAAGGTCCTTAAGAGCTATTGATGGTTGTGTGGTTGTTGTTGATGCTGTTGAGGAAGTTATGGTTCAAACTGAAACAGTAACAAGACAAGCTTTAGAGGAAAGAGTTAGACCAGTTTTATACATAAATAAGATAGACCGTTTAATCAAAGAGTTAAGATTAACTCCTCAACAAGTTCAAGAAAAACTTATGAGGATTATTCGTGACTTTAACAATTTAATTGAACTTTATGCTGAACCTCAATTTAGGGATAAATGGAAAGTAAACCCTATGGCTGGAACTATTGCTTTTGGTTCCGCAAAGGATAGATGGGGTCTTACTATTCAAACAGCTCAAGAAAAGGGAATAAAATTTTCAGATATTGTTTCAGCTTACCAAAATGGGAAAGTTAAAGAACTTGTTGAACTTGCACCTCTTCATGAACCTATTCTGGATATGATTATTAAACATGTACCTCCACCTCATGTTGCTCAAAAATATAGGATACCTAAAATTTGGCGTGGAGATTTAAACAGTGAAGTTGGACAAGCTATGTTAAACTGTGACAGAAATGGTCCTGTTGTTATGTGTATAACTAATGTTGTTGTTGACCCTCAAGCTGGTGTTGTAGCTACAGGTAGACTTTTTTCAGGAACCGTGAAAACAGGGGATATTGTTAGACTTATTGGTGTTAGGGAGGATTGTAGAATTCAGGAAGTTTGTATTTATATGGGTCAATTTAGGGATGTTGTTGGAATTCTTCCATGTGGAAATATTCCAGCCCTACTAGGTTTGGATAAGGCTAGAGCAGGTGAAACTATAGCATCAGTTAAAGATACAGTTCCATTTGAACAGCTTCAATATGTTAGTGAACCTGTTGTAACTATTGCTGTTGAACCTAAACATAGTAAAGACCTACCTAAGCTTGTAGACTTTCTAAGAAAACTTTCTATTGAGGATCCCAACCTAGTAACAAAAATAAACGAGGAAACCGGAGAGTATCTAATTTCAGGCATGGGTCAACTTCACCTAGAAATTGCAACCACATGGATTCAAAAGGCAGGTTTAGAAATAATTACATCCAAACCTATCGTGTTGTATAGGGAAACGGTTCGTAATGAAGGGCAGGTTTTTGAAGGTAAGTCACCTAATAAACATAATAGAATTTATGTTAAAGTTGAACCTTTAGAACCTGAAATAATAGACCTTATTCGAAGAGGTGAAATTTCTGATTATACACCCCGTCACCAAGTTGCAAAAATTTTAAGAGAACATGGTTGGGATGCTGATGAGGCTAGAGGTGTTTGGAGGGTTGATGAACATTGCAATATTTTAACTGATGTTACAAAAGGTATTCAAAGATTGGATGTGGTTAAAGATTCTATTATTTCAGCTTTTAACTGGAGTATTGAGGAAGGCCCCTTAGCCTACGAAACCATTAGAGGGGTAAAAGTTAAACTTGTTGATGCTCAAATCCATGAAGACCCTGTTCATACAGGTCCAGCTCAAATTATGCCTGCAACTCGTAGGTCACTTTATGCAAGTTTTCTTTCAGCTAATCCAACTCTATTAGAACCTATTCTAAAAGTAACAGTAAAAGTTCCATCTGAGCAGGTTGGAAATGTAACAAAAATAATTGTTGGAAGAAGAGGGAAAGTTGTTTCTTTAGAACAAAAAGAACATATTATGCATATTATTGGAGAAATTCCAACAGCAGAAACATTCGATTTATCCGAGGCTATGAGAAGTGCAACAGCTGGAAAAGCTTTTTGGGGAACAGAATTTTTGAAATGGGAATATGTTCCAGCATCTTTAGTGGACCAGTTGATTAAGGAAATTAGAAAACGTAAAGGTTTACCGCCAGAACCGCCTAAAATCGAAGACTTTATCGAGTAATAGTTTACACATCTTAAAACAGTTAAACCTTTTTGGTTAAAGTTGATAATAGATTTAAATCCTCCTCCACCCTATAATTTTAATTTAAAACTAAAATTTTACCTATTACCTTCCAGACCAACACCATCCATAGTAAAGGATAATGCTTGGCTTAGAGTATTTAACATCGATGGTAAACTTATCCCAGTTAAAGTTTGGTCGGAAGGCTCTGTAGAAAAACCTAAACTTAAAATTTTAATTGTAGATTTGTCTAAGGATGAAAAAAGAAAAGTTGTTAAACTTGTAAGTTTAATGTTGGGTGTTGGTAAGGTTAGAGAACTTTATAGTTTTATGGATAAAGATGAAATTTTAAAAAAGGTTAAAAATAGGTTGTATGGTTTTGGTAAAGCTGGTTTAATGGCTTCAACCATTTTTGAGGGTATAGTTAAAGCTATAATTCAACAACAGATATCTCTTAAAGTTGCAGAAACAATTACCGCAAATCTTGTTGAAAAATTTGGTGAAAAAATTAGGTTTCAAAATGAAAATTTTTATGATTTTCCTTCAGCTCAAACTTTAGCTGAAGCTAAACTTGAAGAATTAAGAAAATGTGGTTTAAGTTGGAGAAAAGCTGAATACATAAAAGATTTTTCTTTAAAAGTTTTTGAAGGTAAATTTAATCCTGAAAATCTACGTAAACTTAAACCAAACCAAATTGTTGAAAAAATTTCTAAGATTAAGGGTGCTGGTAGATGGACTGCTGAGCTTGTAATGGTTGCAAGTATGGGTTTGAATGTTATTCCAGCTGATGATTTAGGTGTTAGAAAAACAATTTCCTATTTTTATTTTAATGGAGAACTTCAGGATGCTAAAACTATTAAAAGGTTTGCTGAAGAAAAGTTTGGGAAATTTTTGAGGGATATCTTAGTTTATCTTCTTTTTGCGTATAGAAGCGAAAAAGGCTAGGTTTAACTTTAACCTTAAAATATTTTAGGGTAGAGCTGAGATTAACATGGAAAATGTTAAAATTTATGTTGATTTTAGGGAAAAAGATTCAGGTGTACCTTTAATTCTTTTAAAGTTAGGTGTAAAGGTTATCTATCAAAATTTAACTGTTGGAGATTATATTTTACCCAATGATTATGCTATCGAAAGAAAAAATGTTGAAGATTTTGTTTCATCTATGATTTCAGGTAGACTCTTTAATCAAGCTTACAGGCTTGTTGAAACTTATCAAAACCCAATTTTTTTAGTTGAGGGAAACCTGCAAGAAACTTTAGAAACATTTCCCAAACCAAGGTCTATTTGGGGAGCTTTAACATCACTCTCTATTCGATATGGTGTACATATTTTCTTTACAGCTAACCCCAATCAAACGGCAGAACTAATAAAAATTTTAGCAAATCAAGCTCAAGAAATAAAACCTATTGAACCAGTTTTAAGAGAAAGAAGAAAAATAAAAAGTTTAGCTGACCATCAACTTTATGTTGTTTCCTCTTTTCCTGGTGTTGGTTTAAAACTTGCTGATAAGATGTTAAGAAGATTTAGAAGTGTAAGAAAAATTTTTCAAGCATCTAAAAGAGAACTTATGCTTATTGAAGGTTTGGGTAAAAGTAAAATTGAAAAAATTTGTGAGCTTTTAGACTCACCCTATAAACCTCAACCAAAGAAAGGATACCAAAAAATTTTGGATGAAACCTAATGTCTCAAAAAAAACTTCCAAAATTTAATTCACCCAAGGAAGCTTTTTGTACTTGTCCACCAAAATACAATTTAAACCCTTATCTTGGAAGATGTAGTCATGGTTGTGTCTACTGTTATGCTGTAAAATTTCCATCATTTGTAGGACCCTTAAAACCAAGATACCATCTTATTGAAGCTGTTGAGGCTATGGTTAAAAATACTAAACCAAAACTTCCGGTAATGCTTAGTGATAGCACAGACCCTTACCAGCCTATAGAGGAAAAATTAAGATTAACGAGGAAATGCTTAGAAGTCTTAGTTAAGTATGGTTTCCCCATTTTAATTGTTACAAAATCAAATCTTGTAGTTAGAGATTTAGACCTTTTAACAAAAACTAGAAGTGTTGTTGCTATAACCATAACAACTTTTAAAGATGAAATTGCAAAACAAATCGAACCTAAAGCTCCATTACCAGAAAAAAGAATTAAAGCCATCCATTTTTTAGCTAGAAAAAATATTCCTGTTGTGGTTAGGATAGACCCGATTATTCCATTTTTAAATGATGATGAAAAAGACTTTAAACTACTTGTTTCAACCCTAGCAAGTGTAGGTGTTAAACAAGTTACAGTTTCAACTTTAAAACCTGTTAAAGGATTTTTTAAAAAAATGGAAAAAATAAATCCAAAACTTTCAGAGAAGCTTAAAAAAATTTACTCGAGAGGAAGATGGATTGCAGGGTATCTATATCTTCCGGAAGAATTAAGGTTTAAATACATTAAAAAATTTAGGTCTATAGTTTTAAGTCAAAACCTAAATTTTGCTTCTTGTAGAGAAAATTTACCTCAGCTTAACACAACCATTTGTGATGGAACATCCTACTGTCAAATTCAAACTAGGTTAAGAATTTTTTAAGAGTAAATTTTAAATTTAAGATTTTAGGCTTAATAACCTATATGGCTTTCCAAGAAATTCTTGAAAATGCTGTAAAAAAATTTAACAATCGAGTTAAATTTAAATCTGAGTACCAAAAAATTCTTGAAAAGTATGCTGGTAGGATTGTTACTTTAAATGTTAAAGATGATGCAATTTACATTTTTCATCTTTCATCTAACGAGGTAAAACTGGAAATTTCGTCAGAAAACCATGAAGAAGATATGTATCTTGAAACAAGCAAGGAAATTTTTCAAAAAATAATTGAGGAAAGAAGAATTAGCCCTCAAGATTTACTTCGTGGAAGAATTAAATGGAAAAATATAAGTTTAAAAGATGTTAGAAGAATAAAAAAGATTCTTGGAATAAAATCCTTAGAATTTAAAAAGCAGGATTTATAGGTTTATGTAATCCTAAAAAATATTTTTAATCATGGTTTCAACAGCTACAGCACCCGCAAAAATAATTCTTTTGGGTGAACATTTTTGTGTTCATGGTTCTCCAGCTCTTAGTATGGCTGTAAACCTTCATGCAAAAGTAAAGGTTAAAGATTGGAATCAAAAAGGATTGTATATTTTATCAAAAAATTTTGAAGTTGAAGGAATTTATAGAGACGGTAAATATTTTGATTTAAAAGGTGGTTTAACTGGTAAAAAAATTTTAAATCCGGTAAGATTAGCTGTTGAAGAAGTTTTAAAATATTCTAAATATTCAATTGAAGGCTTAAGAGTTGAAGTTGATTCAAAAATTCCGGTAGGGGTTGGTTTTGGTTCTTCAGCTGCAATATCGGTTTCAACCATCATGGCTGTTGCTCAACATTTGGGTTTAAACCTCTCAAGAAAGGAAATCTGTAGGTTAGCTTATGCTTCTGAACGTTACGTACATTTTAATCCTTCAGGTGTAGACCAAACAACCTCAACCTATGGTGGAATAATTCTTTACAAGTTAGGGTCACCCATTCAATCTTTAAAACTAAAAAAACAACCAATTTTTGTTGTTGGAAATACTGGTATTAGAAGAATTACAGGAAAATTTGTTAAAAAAGTTGATAAGCTAAAAAGGAAAAGAAAAAAACTTGTTGAATCTATGCTTGAAACAGCTGAAAAAATTGTTTTAGAGGCTGTTAAAGCTTTAAAAAATGGAGATTGGGATAAACTTGGAAGTCTTATGAATGAAAATCAAAAAATACTTTCTAATATTGGTGTTTCCCATCCAAAACTTGATTTGCTTATAAATGCTGCTAAAAATGCTGGAGCCTTAGGAGCAAAACTTACTGGTGGAGGGGGTGGGGGATGTATGATTGCTTTAGTTAAACCCAAGAAATGGTTAAAAGTTGCCCAAGCAATACGAAATGTTGGTGGGGAGGTTTATAAGGTTAAAACTGATTGGATAGGTGTGAAAACCATATCTGACTGAAAATTTACCTGTAAGATTTTTGTCTTCTTCTTCTAGCTCCCGGTCCACCAAATTTTTTCATTTCTTTTCTTCTTGGGTCTCCAGCAATCATGGAACGGTCATAGCTTATAAAAAGCTTTTTTAGTTTAGAGCTTTTAAACCAAGTTACAAGTCCTCTAGCAATACTCATTCTTACAGCTTCAGCTTGACCCATAAAACCTCCACCCTTAACATTTACATCTATATCTACTTGTTTCCATAGGTCTCCTGCAAGCATTAACGGTTCCATGATTTTCCATTTTGCAATCTCAGGTTGGTAGACCTCCAAAGGAATATTGTTTATTCTGATGTTTCCATTTCCAGGTCTAATTACAGCTCTAGCTATAGCTGTTTTTCTTTTTCCAGTTGCTATCAATGCAAGTTTTCTTGCAGGCATTTCCGCTAGACCTCCTTCCAACCAAATTCTTCAGCTACCTTACCCAAATAAACATAGCTACATTTTAATTTTGAGGCTGAGGCCTCATTTATTGTTTGAACTTCCCTATCCATAGCTTCAGGTGGAATTCCAACATAAACTTTTAAACGTTTAAAGGCTTTTCTACCCTTAGCTTTATCCATAGGAAGCATTCCTCTAATAACCCTACGTAGGATTGTGTCAGGTCTACGGTAATGTTTAGGCCCATATTTTGGGTTTGTTCTTCCAACAATCTCAAAAAACTTTTTAAATTCTTCAACCTTAGCCTTTTTTCTACCAGCATAAACAGCTTTTTCAGCATTAACTATAGCTATTTTTTCACCCATCAAAAGTCTTTTAGCAACAATACTAGCTAACCTACCAACAATCAAATTTGAGGCATCAATGATGGTTGCGTCATGGGGAACCTTTGTAACCATAAACAAGCCCCTAAAGGATTGATGGATATTTGGGAAGAAAAAACCATATTTAAAGTTTTATGTTAAACCTTAACAAAAATAAGCATACTAAAATTTTAAGTTATTATTTTTATGTTTGAACCTTTTGGATTCTGGTTTATAAGCTCTTGAATACTTATACATTTACCTCCAACTTTCTCTATTTTTTGTTTTGCTTTTTCAGAGAAAGCAAAAGCTGCAACTGTTACCGGATGGTCTAAAATTCCTGCACTTAAAGTTTTTCCTGGAACAACAACAACCTCATTTTCTTTTGTATACCTGTTTATCCTACTAACGTTTACTGCAACCCTTCTTCTTCTAGGTTTTTCCAAAAATTCAGCTACTGTTCTCCAAATATTTGCATTATTTTCTCTAGCTTTTTTCCTAAGAAAACTTATCAAATTTTTTCTTTCAGGATTTTGAATTGGAAGCTTCATTTCTCCTAGCCCAAACCTTTAGCTTCTTTGGATAATTCTTCAACCTTACTTTTAAGGATTTCAGCAGCCTTAACTAAAATTCTTTTTGCAGGTAAACAACCTGTAGATTCAACTGTAAAAATAAAAGTTGTTTCATCAGCTTCAACTTTTATTGCTGGTGGTTGTTTTGGACAAACATTCATACATTCTTTACATAGGGTACATTTTAATAAGTCAACAACCTTAAGTTTTCCATCCTCTAAACTTAAAACTTTTTTAGGACATGCTTCAACACATAAACCACAATTATCACATATTTTTTTGCTGATGGTTATGTTAGGCATGTATTTGTAGGCACATGTTGAAACAGGTTGCCATTTTGAATGTTGTTTTCCAGTTCCAAGCTTTGCGTGAACCTCCAATTTAAGCTTTTGTCCAACCTCAAGTTTAACTATAGGTATTTTATCTGTAACAGGCTTGATGTCAGGATCCTCAAATTTTAGGTCTCCAGAATAAACTGTTTTTCTTGAATCTGTAGCTTCAACATCAAGAGTTCCCACAACTCTACATTGATTACAACCCATCTCACTTTTACATTTACATTTTTCAGGAAGAACATAACTATCTAGGTCTGTTTTTAAAGGGATTAAACCTAATCTATGAGCAATAAATTCATCATTTAAAACTGAACTATTTTCATATACAAAAACATCATCAATAGCCATTGATGGAACTTCACTAATAATTATTCTTCTAATTGCATTTGCAAAAGCTGGACTACAATTTGAAAGAACAAATTTTGCCTTGTTTTCTGTTAACTCTAAAATTTTTATTTCCATGAGCTTTCCTCTTAATTTTTCCTCGTCTTTAATAAGATTTTGGGTTTAAAATCTTTTATTTTTGTTAAACTGAAACTTTAATAGATTTAATTAAAATTTCTTTTCCCTTAACAATTTTTACTGGTTTACCACATACTGGGCAACTTAAAGTTGGAATTAAAAAATGGTATAAATTTTCATCTTCAAATTTGGTACTACCTTTATATCCGCAGTTTTCACATTCAACGATAGGTTCTTCCTCTTCAATTGTAAGTTTAGAATTTTCCATGATTGTTTCTTTAGTTAAAAGTTCATAGTAAAATTTAACTTGTTCAATCCCTAAAACTGTCAATTTTCCAATAACAAGTTTAACCTCCAAAACCTTTTTTGCACCATGTTTTCCAGCCTCATTAAGCACAAATTCAACTATTTGTTTTGTTGTTGAATACTCATGCAACCATAAATTTCCTCCAGAATGTTTTGGATAAAAAAAGCTACAAAAAATTAGGTTTGCAAATGAAATAATAAGTCTAAATTTTTAACTTTTTACTCTACCTTAACCTTTTCTCTTTTTGGTTTTTCAAGTTCTTTTTTTAATTCTTCTAATCTTTTTATTTGACTTGTTAATAAACTGTTTAATGCTTTATAAAAATTCATTTTCATGTCTAACAAATGGAAAATGGATGTTTTATATTCTTCTGGTGTATTTTTTACAATCCATTCTGTTAGGCTAAAAACTGGTATTGGTACTGGTAAATATACAAATCTTAACATCTCAGCAAAATTTGTAGCCTTAAGTATGCTATTCTTTTTATTCATTTTTCCTTCATGAAAACTAGGTGAAGTTTTCCGTTAATAAGTTTTGCCTTCTTTAAACTCATCATGTAAGTTATGGTTGGAAGTGGAATAATAAGTCCAATCTTACCCATATCCGTATTTAGGTATACTATCAATTCCTCCCCTACCCTTTCCACCTCCATGTTTTCTTTAGAGGCATAAGGAACACTTAAAACAACTTCAACCTCCTTTTCACTATGCTTATTTACAACCATAGGCTTTCCTTTATGGTAGATTTTTGTAGGGTCTTCCTCCCCAAACAATTCATTTGCAGCTTTTTCAAGTTTAGGAACATTCATCAACTCACTTTCATAAAGTTTTAAAATTTTTATTGGTAAAGGTGAAAGATTAAGATAAAATTCATCAACATACCTTTTTTGAGATTTAATCCAACCATAAAAATAGGAGTTTTCTTCAACCTTTGGGATAACCTTGTTTATTATGGCTAAGTCAACATTTATCCCATAAAGACTTAACATCATATAGGTTCTTTTAATGTTTGAAAGACTAAAATAATCTGGATTAGCAACAAGTCTAACGCTTGTTGTATTAAAATCTGTAAGCATATTTTTAAGATTTTCCAGTTGTTCTAAAACCCTAATTTCTTTCCTAATCAAATTTTTACTTGGTGGAGGAGCCCCAATTACAGGTTTAGCTATAACTGTTAAACTTGTTAAAGGTGCAAAAATACTTATAAGTCTTTTAGATATCTTACCAAGCATATCTGGAACAAAAAGAAGTTTTAAAGCTTCTCCGGAAGGAACACTATCGACAACCACAACATCATATTTTCTGTTTTCCCAGTAACCTTCAACTTTAAGTAAAGAGGCAATACCAGTTACACCTGGAAGATTTGCAACCTCGTAAGCTAATGCATCATCTAAACCTTTGGAAGATAAAACTGAAGCAATATACTCCATAAGCTCAGCATGATGTTTTGTAGCTTCATCAATAGGGTTAACATGTACAGCCCAAAGATTTTTATCAATTTTTGTTTCCTCCGAACCCACATATACACCTAAAGCATCCCTAAGGGTATGAGCTGGGTCTGAAGACATAAGCAAAGTTTTATAGCCTAATTTAGCAGATTTTAAAGCAGTCATACATGAAATAACAGTTTTACCTGTTCCACCCTTCCCAGTATAAAAGATCGTTCTCAAAACAACCACCAAAATTAGCGTTTTAAGATATGTTAAAAATTGTTTAAGGTTTATAAATCATTTTAAAAAATTATTAAAATCTAGCTGTTTAAGTTGAGTTTTGGAGTTTACTGGTGTTGAAGCTTTACGTTATTTATGGTGATGAGTTTGGAGAACGCTTTATAGGTAACCTAATAAACCATTCAACTTTTTGTGATGCTTGTGGAATTCTTTGTGAACATTGTAGAACTGCTTACCCATCTTTTGCTGAAGATTTTGAGGGTATTTTTGAGGTTGAAGAAGACCTACCAACCTTAATTGATGAACCTGAAAAATATTTACCTAAAAATTTGGGTTTATCTGATGTTTTGGTTGTTATTGGTGTTCATGCAGACCTACTTTTAGCTTTACCAAAACTTGTTATGGATAGTAGAGTTAAGGCTGTAATTATTCCTATAGAAAATAAAGATTGGTGTACTCCAGCTGTTAAAAAACAGTTAATGGATGAATTTAACCAAATTAATGTTGAGGTTGTTTTTCCTAAACCTTTCTGTTCACTTGAAAAATTGGGGAATGAGGGAATAATTGATAAATTTATTGATAGATACATGGTTGGTAGACCTAAGCTTGAAGTTAAAATTATTAAGGGTGTAATTCGAAAAGCTAATGTTTTAAGAAGTGCTCCTTGCGGTTCAACATGGTATATAGCTCAACAAATTAAGGGGCATAAGGTTGAAGGTATAGAGGAAGTTATATCTAAAGCTCATCATTCTTACCCATGTACCGCAAGTATGGAGGTAGATAAAGAATTGGGAGATACCATTCTTCATAAGGCTGGATATATTATCAGAGAGGAGGTTTTAGAAGCGATAAAAAAGTTCAAACTATTAAAGCTTAAGTAAAATTTTGGTTTCCAAAATGTTTTTTAAAAAACTGGTAGATATCCTCAGGTTTTTCTAGAATAAATACATCATCCCTTCTAATTCTAAGCTTTAATTCTTTTCAACCTGGAAGTTTAGTAACCACCAATTCCTCCTTATAATCTGATGACATTAAGATTTAAACTATCACCATAAATTTAAGAAAACACTAAAGTTATAAGTGTTCCCAAAAAATAATTCCAAAAAATTTAGGTTTCCTTTTTTGAGGAAAGATATGCTTTTGCACAATGCTCACAACAAAAAATCATTTCTTTACCATCAGTTTTAATCTTTACTGGTTTTTCAAAAATTGTTCTGCCGCAAGCTAAACATTTCATTTCTTTTCCACCTTTTCTTAATCTTTTCTCTACTTGAGTATACAGTATAAATCCTAAAAGAATTAGAAAACTAATATCTTTTATCATATCCAACCTACCAAACAAAAACCATAAGCAATAAGAACTGAGAAAAATATGATGGAGAAAACATAAAGAGTTGCTGTTTTTTTACCCATAACTTTTCCAACCACCAAAATTGTTGATACATTTGTTGCTGGACCTGCAACAAGAAAAACTAAACCTGCGGCAAGATACATACCCTTAGCAGCCATTGCTGCAACAAATGGAACTGAAGCTGTTGAACAAATGTACATTGGTGTTCCAATTAGAACCATTATAAGAAGTGGAAGGATACCCTTCCCCAAAAATTGTTCAATCAATGTTTGAGGGATAAGTGTAGCAACAATTCCAGCTGTAACCAATCCTATTAAAACATACAAACCAACATCATCAACCATTTCAACAAACCCATAATGAAACATTTCCCAAATTTTTCCTTTCAAACCAAACTTTTTAGGTTGAAATGTTTCACAAGTAGGACATTTATCCCCATCAGTTTTAGCCTCATGAAGATTCATTTCACCTTTTATTTTTTTGTTTTCCTCTTTTTCTAAGATTAAGAGTGCAAGTGTTCCTGTAAGAAAAGCTACACCAAAACATGTTATAATTTCTGCAACAGCAAATTTCCAGCCAAGCATACCAACAGAAATCAATATTGTGGTAATGGTTGTTGCAGGTGTGGAAATGAAGAAAGCTAAGGTTGAAGCTTTAGATGCTCCTTGACGATATAATCCAACACCAGTAGGGATAACCCCACAAGAACATAAAGGTAAAGGTATACCCAACAAAGTTGCCATAAAAATAGATTTTAAACTACTTTTCCCAAGATACCTGTAAAATAAATTTGAAGGAATAAAAACTTTAAGAAAACCTGCAAAAAGAAAACCTACAAGTAGCCAAAATGAAGCTTCTTTACCATAATTAAATGTGTTAAACATTATTTCAACAAAAATTTTAGGAAGATTGTTCAAGTTTTAACAACCATTAGATTGAAAAGTAACTTTTACAACTAAATAGTTTCCTTAATTTAAATCTATTTTAGTATTTTCCCGGTTTCCATATACCATAGGTATAGGTCTAATTCAGCTAAACTAAGATTTAACCTTTCTGCAATTTTCCTTAGCAGATTTTCAATTTCCAAATATTTTCTTTTAGTTAACCGTTTTGGTTTTTTAATTAAACCATACTTCTCTAACAAGTTAACTATATGAAAATCTATAATAGCAAAATTCGTGTAGCCTATGTTTCTCAAAAAATGGCTTGCTTCCTTGTATCCAAAACCCCTCACATTTTTAATTAACCATTCTCGTATTTCATAATCATCTTTAAAAGATTTAAAAAGAGTTTTTAAAGTATCCTTATATTTTCTTGCTTCCACAATGTATTTCGCTCTAGTTTTGGGGTAACGATAACCAAGCTTTTTTAATTTTTCAGTTAACAGAGATTCTGGAAAAGTTAAAAATCCATTTCCAATGGTTTTCTGAATTTTTATGGTTTTTTCAGCATTAAAATTTGCTGTCAAAATGCAGAAACAAAGTTCATTAAAAATTTTGTTGTCAGATTCTTCACCAATTTTTTTAAATTCTTGTATACGAGAACTAACCAAATTTTTTATTTTACTCTTTTTTAAATCTTCAATAGTTTTTATCAGTTTTTCCATCATTAGACTTCATTTATGAAAGGTTTAGGTTAACTATCGTTTTAGATGGGGTTAACTTTTATTACATTTAGCTGACAAATAAAAAAAGGTTTAAGTTTGGATGGTTTTCCAAAAACCATGAACATTACAGTATATTCTTACCTCAATTTTTTCTGCTTTTAAACAAAATTCTGTTTCCGGTTTTTCTCCATGTTTTAAGAATTTTTTGTAAGTGTCTCCATCAGCAATGGTTTCAACCCATTCTATGTAATGTTTTTCCTCCATTGGATGAGGAACAGAGCCAACTTTAACTTTTATTTTTTCCTCGGTTTTTTCTACTACAGGAACATGTTTTTCTTTTCCAACATCTTCGGTTTTTTCTGTTAAAAGTTCCATAAGCTGACCGCAACATACAAGTTTTCCCACACCAACATGTAAAACTTCAACAATATTACCACAAACATTACATCTATAAACCTGTAATTTTTCAGTCAAATTTTTTACACCAACCCTAAACAATTTTTTGTTCTTTATGTTTTTTAAAAATTTCATCCGCAAGATTTTCTAACATTTTTAAATCTTCTTTTTTAGGATAACCTTTTACAAGAATTGGTTGAAGTATTTCAACCTTTAAATTGGTTAATATTTGCATTAAGGTTTCTACCATTCTTCCTCCCCAACCATAAGAACCAATAATAGCTGCAAATTTTAACTTTGGTCTTAAAATGTTTGTAAGATAAACCACATAAACAACAGCTGGATGGGGACCAACTAAAACTGTTGGTGAAGCAATAACGATAGTTGCAGCATCCACCAAAGCTATAGCAAGTTCCCCTATATCTGTTTTTGTTAAATTAAACGGTTTTACAGTTATACCTTTTTCAATCAACATATTTACCAAATGGTTAACCATTTTACCAGTACTTCCATGCATAGAGGTAAACACTATAACAACCTCATTTTTTACCCTGTCAGAAACCCAATCCTCGTATGCATTTAAAATAAAGTCAGGTTGAGTATAAATTGGACCATGACTTGGTGCAATTAGGTTGACTCCTAAACTTTTTACTTTTTCTATATGTTTCTTGATATGAGCTCTAAAAGGCATCATTATTTCTGCATAGTATCGTTTAGCGGTCTCGTAAACTTTTGCTTCATCAACCATGTAGATTTTACTTGATGCAAGATGAGAGCCAAACAGGTCACATGTAAACAAAATTTTATCTTCCACAAGATAAGTAAACATTGTTTCAGGCCAATGAGACCATGGAGCAAAAATAAATTTAAGAGTTTTATCTCCCAACGAGATTTTATCTCCATCATTTATAACAATAAACCTATTTTCCGGTATGTGAAGAAGATTTATCAACATATCTTTACATTTATGGTTGGTTACAACCTTTGCTGTAGAATAAAACTCCAATATTTTTGGTATAACTCCAGAATGGTCTTGTTCTGCATGGTTGGAAACGACATAATCAATGTTTTTAACTTCCAGTTTTTGAAGATTTACTATAAACTCTTTTTCTTTTGTTGGGTCAACAGTATCAATTAAAGCTGTTTTTTCATTACCTTTTATTAGGTAAGCATTGTAGCTTGTTCCATCTGGAAGAGGGATAAGCTCATCAAATAGTCTTCTATCCCAATCTTCTACACCTACAAAATAAACATTAGGTTTTATTTCTTTAACAACCAACTAAAATTTTCCACCTTACAGATATTAATATTCTTCACATTTTACTTGGAAATAGCTTCTAGGATGATCACATGATGGACATTTTTCAGGTGGTTCCTTTCCAAAATGAATATAACCACATTCTCTACAAACCCACCAAACTTCTTTTTCCTTCTTAAAAACTGTTCCAGCTTCAACTTCTTTTAACAATTTCTGGTATCTTTCTTCATGATGTTCTTCAGCTTTTGCTATTGCTCTTAATCTTTCAGCAATCTCTTTGTAGCCTTCCTCCTCAGCAACTTTAGCAAACTCAGGATACATTTGTGTATGTTCATAGTTTTCACCAGCAATTGATGCCTTCAAATTTTCAGCAGTACTACCTAGTATCGTAGGGGTGGAAGCTTCAACAATGATTTCATCTAGTTTCTCGCTACTTTTCTTTTTTAACTTGTTAATCAACTTAAAAAGGTTGTTTGCATGTTCCTTTTCATTTTCAGCTGTTATTAAAAAGATTTCAGCTATTTGTTCGTAACCTTCTTGTTTAGCAATTTTAGAGTAGAATGTGTAACGGTTTCTTGCTTGACTTTCACCGATAAATGCTTTAACTAAATTTTTAATTGTTTTATCCATGAACTTTCACCTTTAAATTTTTTTATAGCAAAACCACCAATCAAAACATTCTATTTCCTTATCTTTAGCTTTTTTAAGTCTTTCTTTAGCTGTTTTTTCATCTTTGGGTGGCGGAATTATAACCTTGTCACCTATTAGCTCATTGTTTGGCCAGTTTGCAGGTGTTGCAACTCCATTTTTATCGGATACTTGTAAAGCTTTTACCATTCTTAAGATTTCATCCATATTTCTTCCAAGTTCCTGCGGATAATACAAAATTGCTCTAATAATACTGTTGGGGTCAATGATAAATACTGTTCTAACAGTGTTTGTTCCTTTTCCTGGATGAATCATTCCAAATAAACCTGCAATTCTACCAGTATCATCAGCAACTACCGGAAACTTGATTTCTATGTTTAATTTTTCTTTGATCCATTCAACCCATTTTATGTGGCTAAATACTTGGTCAATACTAAGCCCAATTAATTCACAATTAAGTTTCTTAAACTCATCATACCTTCTTTGAAAAGCTACAAATTCTGTTGTGCAAACAGGAGTAAAATCTGCTGGATGGGAAAAAAATACAATCCATTTACCCTTAAACCCATCTGGAAATTTTATTTTTCCCTTGGTTGTTTGTGCTTCAAAACTGGGTGCTTTTTCACCTATTAGAGGAAAATTGCCAGAAATATTTTCCATATTCTCACCATTTAGGTCCTTAACTTTATATAGTTAGGTTTGAAAATATAAATTTATGGTTCGAATTTCAAACTTAGAAATTCTAAAAATACTTAGGAAGAATTCTAGGATTCCAACCATTAAAATAGCAAAAATGCTTGGTGTTAGTGAGACAGCAGTTAGAAAAAGAATTAAAAAAATGGAAAGAGAGGGAATCATAAGAAGGTACACCATAGAAATTGACCTCAAAAAAATTGGGTTTAAAGTAAACACATTAATAGGTTTGGATACAAGACCAGAAAACTATATTCAAACCTTAGAAAAACTAAAAGAAATGGAAGAGGTAGTAAGCCTGTACACTTCAACCGGAGACCATATGTTGTTAATTGAATGTTGGCTTAAAGATTCAGAAGAGCTTACAAAACTCGTAAAAAAACTAGGTGCAATAGAAGGGGTAACAAAAATATGTCCAGCAATCTTACTGGAAAAAATTAAGTAAACTTTAACAAATGTCTTTTTTTGCTGGTACTTAGGGGTTGAAGAAGAAACTTAATGCTGTTAAAAAATTTTTTGTATACCAAAAGTTATTAGGAATAATGTTTAGTTGTTACAGAATGAGATTAAATTTTTAGGTTGATTGTCGATGCGTTGGATGTATTACCACTTAGTTTGGGCTGTTATGCTTTTTGGTTGGATTATGGTTTTTATGAATAGACTTATAATTTCACCTTTAATTATCCCCATAATGAAAGAATTAAATTTAACTTATGCTGAAGCAGGTTTTTTGGTTGCCGCATATTTTTATGCTTATGTGGCTATACAAATTCCAGCAGGTCATTTTGGGGATAGAATTGGTAGAAAAAAGATAATCATAGCTGGAACAGTCTTATGGTCTCTAACCTCAATCTTTACTGGGTTAGCTCAAAATTTTCTTCAAATTTTCGGGTTTAGACTTATGACTGGTTTAGGTCAAGGAACATATTTTGGAAATGACCGTCCCATTATTTCCTCAAACACACCTAAAGAAAAAATGGGTTTAGGTCAAGGCTTATCTTTAACCGGAATGTGTGTTGGTATGACTTTAGCCATTGGTTTAGGAGGATATTTAGCTCAAATTTTTGGTTGGAGAATAACTTTTATCATCATTGCAGCGCCAGCATTAATCTTTTGTCTTTTAGTATGGAAGCTAATTAAAGAACCTAAAACATCTTTAACAAACCAAAAAATTTCCTACCATTATTTTTCAGCTTTTAAAACTAAAAATATGTGGCTTATATCCATAGCTGGACTATTTTCAATCTATGTTTTTTATGTTTTAGGTACATGGACACCAGCCATATTTATGGATGTTGGAGTTAAAGAATTAGCTGAAGCCTCCGTTTTTGCAGCAATTTTTGGCTTTTCAGGTATACCAGGGTTACTAGTTGCAGGTTTACTTTCAGATGTTTTTGTAAGAAAAAACATAAAAAGAAAAAATCTTCTTACAGTCATCTACTTTTTTCAATCCTTATTTATAGTTTTACTTGGATGGAGTTTACAAGCTAAATTTTCTGTTTGGATTTTAGCCTTAATAGTTTTTGTTTCAGGATTTTTTGTTTGGGGAATTTGGGGTATAATCTACGCAATAATTGCTGAAATTATTCCTAAAGAAATTTACGGAACAACTTTTGGTATTACAAATACAATAATGATGGTTGGCTCGATTTTATCACCATGGGTTACAGGTTGGATAAGAGACCTAACAGGCTCCTTTATTTGGGGATGTTATATTGCCGGAATTTTCTCCCTTCTAGCTGGAGTAATAATTTTTTGGGTTAAAGAAACTACAAGATAATTTTTTATAAGCCGGATAAAACAGGTAAACCTAAATGGTTTATCAACATATATGTGGATGGTAGAGATATACGTTTTCTAGGAAATCTTGATGTTAAGGTTGAGGATAAAAGTGAAATCTTAATTTTTCCATCTGTTAGTGGAGGTTAAAATGACTGATTATAGTATATCTGATTTAACTCCCGAAGAAGTTGAGCGTTACGATAGACAGTTACGAATTCCTAATTTTTGTTTAGAAGGGCAAAAAAAGCTGAAGAATGCGAAGGTTGTTGTTGCTGGTGTTGGCGGTTTAGGTTGCCCCGTCTCAATTTATCTTACAGCTGCTGGAATTGGAAAAATTAAAATTATAGATAAGGAGAAAGTTGAGTTAAGTAATCTTAACAGACAAATTCTCCACTGGGACAAAGATATTGGAAAGTATAAAGTGGATTCAGCATTAGAAAAATTACGTCAGTTAAATCCTAATGTCAAAATTGAAGGTGAGATTGTTGAAATAAATGAGAAGAATGTTTTTGAACTTATTAAGGATGTTGATGTAGTTGTTGATGGAATGGATAATTTTAAGACTAGGTTTTTGTTGAATAAAGCATGCGTGAAATTGGAAAAACCTTTTATCCATGCAGCAGTTTACGGGTTTGAAGGTGAACTTATGACTATTCTTCCTAGAAAAGGTCCATGTTTACAATGTTTAATTCCTGAGGAACCACCGGAAATTAAACCTTTTCCGGTTTTTGGTGCAACACCAGCAGTGATGGCATGTCTTCAGGCTATGGAAACAGTAAAACTGATAATCAATCTAGGAGAATTGGTAGTGGGTAGACTTCTAATTTTTGATGGGTTAAACATGCAGTTTAAAAATGTGGAAGTTAAAAAAAGACTTGAATGTCCGGTTTGTGGAAATAAATGAAGAAGTTTTGTAGAACTATTAGTTTGCTAGGTTGATTACCATGTCAATTATTAGATTTATTATGGATGTTTGTAAACTTAAAAATGTTCCTAGAAGTGGATGGATTGTTTATGGGGTTCAACCTATTCAAACAGAGTCTGTGGCTTCCCATACATTTATGACATCTTTTTTGACAATGATTTTTGCAGACATGTTTAAGTTAGAAGGTTTAAAAGTTGATGTTGAAAAAACCATAAAAATGGCTTTACTTCATGATTTAGCGGAAGTATTAACTTTTGATATTAGTAAACATTTTCTTGAACGAATAAATGAAGGAAAAGCATTAAAAAAGAAGATTATGGTTAAAGCACAAAAATCTATACTTCATAACCTTCCTGTAAAGGAGTTACAATCAAACTATCAACAAATGTTTAAAGAGTTTGAAGAAGAAAGCATAGAATCAAAAATTGTTAAAGCTGCGGATAGTTTTGATGTTTTAATTCAAATTATTGATTATGAGAGTAAAGGTTATTCAAAAAGAAATTTTGAAGGATTATGGCAAAACATAGAAAAAGAAATTAATTCATTGAAAATAGGATTTTTTTTCCCTATTTGAAGAATTTAAAAAATTACGAGAAGGAAAAATATGAATATTGAAAAATTGGTAGATAGGCTTAAAGAACAGATTATGGAAAAGGAAAGTGTTGTTGTAGCTTTTTCTGGTGGTGTAGATTCTTCGGTGGTTACGAAATTAGCTTATGATGCTTTGGGAGAAAAAGCTTTAGCTGTAACAGTTGATTCACCTCTCCTCCCACATGGAGAACTTGTAGATGCAAAAAAAATTGCAAAAAAAATAGGGATAAAATATGTAATACTCAAGCTAAATGAGCTTAAATTACAAGATTTTGTTAAAAATCCTCCAAATCGTTGTTATATTTGTAAAAAGTTTCGTTTTAAAATGCTTAAAAAAATGGCAGTAGAAAAAGGTTTTAAAATTCTTATGGATGGAACGAATATAGATGATACTGATGAATATAGACCTGGTCTTCTTGCTTTAAAGGAAGAAAATGTTTACAGTCCACTTTTAGAAAATGGTGTAGGGAAAAATTTAACAAGAAAAATTGCAAAACATCTTAGATTACCAATTTACGATAAACCACCAAGTACATGTTTAGCTTCAAGATTTCCATATGGGTATAGGTTAAGCTTAGAAAAGTTAAAACGTGTTGATAAGGCTGAATCTTACATTAAAGCTAATCTAGGGTTAAAAATTGTTAGGGTTAGAGACCATGGTAACCTAGCACGAATAGAAATTGGAAAAAAAGATTATAAAGTATTTCTAAAAAACAAAAAACTTTTGAAAAAGACAATAGAAAAAATAAAAAAACTTGGTTTTAAGTTTGTGACATTGGATTTGGAAGGTTACCGGTCAGGAAGTTTTGACTATAACTTCATTAAAAAATAAAATACGGTAAAATGAAATTTTGTGAAATTTGTAGTGAAAAGGTTGTTTATGGTAAATGTAGAAGATGTAGTCGTTTAATTTGTGTAGATTGTTTTACTTACCATGGTTTATGTAGAAAATGCGTGGAAATAATAAGACCTAAAAAATTGATCTAGATATTTGCTTTAAAGAATTCTTTTTGGATGGGTGTAAATATTCATTTGTTGTCCTCTTACAAAACATACAAGTGTTATTCCGGTTTTTTCTGCAATGTAAATTCCAGAATATAATGGACCCATGATGGAGGCGATTATAGGAATACCAACTCTTGCACATTTTAAAACTATGTCAGCAGTTTGTCTACCAGTACTTGTTGAAATACATTGGGAAAATTTAACATTCTGTAATAACGCTTATAAAGATTAAACAAATACAACATAATTGTTGGATTAATTCTTCTTGAGATAATTTACTTTCAACAATGTTTTTTGCAATGTCATCTGTTGAGTTTACCCATTTCTTTTGTAATTTTAATTTTTCCACCACATTCTAAAGCCATATACCTACTCATTGCAGATTGAGTCATTCCAAGTGTTTTTGCAGCTTTTAGCTGAGTGTAACCATGTTTCTCAATGAGTCTTCTAGCTATTAATGCACGTATGGCTGGTAAAACATATCTTGCAACAATTTCACATGGAGGTTTCACTTTTCATCCCTAAAAATAGATGGTTGGATTATTCTTAAAGATTCTGCAAGTGGATGTCCTTTAGAAGTTAAAGAAAAAATTTTTTCCCATCCAAATGAAGCTTTATGTACAGAATAACTAACCATTCCACAAATCCTTTAACACATCTCCTAAAAGATTAGTAGGGTCAAAAGTAAAGGTTAATAACTGATGAAAAAATTATTAGTTATTTGAGAAAGTTTAAGAATAGTTTTGGAAGTTTCGGTGCAATTTATGGTTCCCCCCCCTTTTCAGCTTAATAATTTTAACCAACGGTTATGTTACATTAACCTGTGGAATGTATTTATTCTATGTTTATGCTAAATTTGGTAGAAGAAGCTTTTTTCATCTTTTTTGGGCTTTAGGTTTTATTTTTTCTGGTATTGGCGTATTATCCAGATTAAACTTTCAGGTTGACCTCTTTCTTTTAGGAGTGTTGTTTACAGCATCTTTTACCATGTTTTTTGTTGGTATTAGTTTTTTGTTTCCAAAGTTTAAAGGAGTTCTTTTGTTTACAGTAGCAACTGTATGTTTAATTTTGTTGGAAACCTATTTATTGTATCCTGGTTTAGTTTTTGCAGTAGCTCCAATTCCCTATACGGTAGTTTTATTGGGAATAGTTTTGGTCATGAGAAAATATGGAAAGTTTCTTTACAGTCTTTTCTTTGGCTGGATTATTCTTACAGTTGTTGATTTAGCTACATTTAGTGGGTTTTTATCTTTGTATTATGCATACATGTTAACTGTTCCTGCTAAAGTACTGGTCTTATATGGTGCTATTAATCCTATGTTTGGGATGGTTGGTGTTGAGATGCAAAAATGGTTATGGAGAACAGCTCAACTTCCACCAGTTAAACGTTCACATTTCACCCTAATCAAATGTGTTAAAACCCCCTATACAAGAGAGATTAGTTGGATAAAACAAAGGATTGTGGATAACATAAAAAATGGAATAAAAACATTTTTGGTTGTCTTATATGACCTAATTTCTGTTGATATGCTCAAAGATTTAGAATTTCTTGAACATAGGGACGTTCATGTAATTAGAATTTTACGAGAAACAGAAGAACCTAGGCTTAAAGAAGAATATGATATTTTTGACAAGGAAAAAATTTTAGTAGTAAAAGATGATTTAACTTCCTTTGCTCGTTTAATCTCAAGAATTGTTAGGTATAGTCAAGAAAAAGGGTTAACCTGCAACATAATATTTTACTCGTTTTCATGGCTTATTCACACCCATGGATGGAGAAATATCTATTTACTACTAACATACAAAATCCCGGAAATAAAAAATAGCAACGTCTATTTACATGCACTTTACTATCCAGAAATTCATGAAGAAAAAGTAACTGTTAACATATTTGAAAAACTAGCGGAAGAAATAATAACAATTTAATTTACTTATTGTTTTTGAAAAACCCTTAAAGCTTCACTTAAAATTTGAGAAAAGGAATTAAAGTTTACTGAAACTAGGATTTCAATTCAAGCATCTTCAGTTTTTCTTATCCTACATAAGGAGGTTTTAAGAACAGGATAGCCGGAAATAACATCTTTTTCTTCATCATCTGTTAAAAGATTAACATTGGCTTCCTCCCAACCATGAGAAATTTCAACAATGTTTGGTAGAATATCTTCTGTGGTTTTAGTTTTTAACCTTATACTTCCACGTAAAGTTTCAACAACAACAGTATCTTCATCCCTAACCCCAAATTTTTCAGCAGTTTTAGGATGGATTTCAACCAAAGGTTCAGGATAAGCTTTACGAAGTTTTTCTAAATTTCTAAACCTTGAATGAGTATAATAAAGAATTCTTGCTCCACTAGTCAAAATTAAAGGATATTTTTCAGCTAAATCAGGGTTATTTTGAGGTGTTTCTTTTGGCTCAACATGGGTTGGAAGTGGATGATAACCAAACTTTTCCAAAGTTTCTGAGTAAATTTCGATTTTTTTGGATGGAGTTTTAAAACCTCTCCCCTCATAATCTTTAACCTTTTTTGACCCATAAAAGATTCCATTAGGGTTTTCCTTAAGTTTTTTAAGAGTTAAGCCTGAAGGTTTAAACATAACCTCAACAATTTCTTCCTCATTTTCCCATGGAAAATATTCTTTGTAACCCATTTTTTTAGCTAACTCAACCCAAATTTTCCAATCAGACCAGCTTTCATGTAAAGGTTCTACAACTTTTCTTCCAAGCATTGTGTAGGAAAAACCATACCTACTATAATCATGAATACTGGTTTTCTCAAAAAATGTGCATGTTGGAAGAACCAGATTTGCAAGTTTAGCTGTTTCAGTCATAAATATGTCTATCACAACAAGAAAATCAAGTTTTTTTAAAGCTTTAACAACTTTTTTACTGTTTGGCCATGTAACAGCTGGATTCCCACCACAAATAATCATAGCTTTAACTGGGTAAGGTTTCCCTGTAAGTAAACTATCAACCAGAACCATGGCTTGTCCTTCACCATAAATCCTACCCCAAAAACCATAAAAAACAGGGTATTCTTCAGCACCTATAGGTTTTTCAGAAACTTTTTCCGGTAATCTTAGATTATCTAATCTTAATCTTGAAATTGTTATCCATCCACCCTCAACATCAATGTTTCCTGTTAAAGCTTGAAGAATAGCCATTGCACGATTATTTTGAACAGAGGTTAATTGTAAATCTAAAGCATTACCAGACAAAATACATGCTGGCTTGTTAGTTGCATACATTCTTGCTGCTTTCCTAATAGTTTCAGCTGGAATCCATGTTAAACTTTCAACCTTTTCAGGAGAAAAATCTTTTATATGCTCCTTTAATTTTTCAAACCCATAACACCATTTTTTAACAAATTCCTTATCGTAAAGTTCTTCAGATATTATCACATTCATCATGCTTAAAGCTAAAATACAATCTGAACTTGGTCTAGGTTGAAGATGAACATCAGCCATTTTTGCTAGTGGTGTTGCTTTACAATCAACAACAATTAGTTTTGTGCCTTTTCTTTTAGCTTCTAAAATATGTTTTGTAGTTGGTGGACTTGAATTTAAAGGATTAAACCCCCAAACCATTATACAACGTGAATTTTGAACATCAGGTTCAGGAAGTTTTCCTAGGGTAAGTAAAACACCTAAAACTTTTGAGCGGTAACATAGGCTTGCTGAAGAAAATATGTTGGGTGTGCCGTAAACATCACTAAATCTACGAATAAGATGGTAAACATCTTGATGACCAATACCTTCACCAGTATAAATAGCTAAAGCTTTAGCTCCATATTTTTCCTTAACCTCTTGAAGCTTGGAAGCTATAAGGTTTAAAGCTTCATCCCAACTTATCCTTTTCCATCCATCCTTTTCTCTTATCAAAGGATACCTTAACCTGTTAGATGAGTAAAGATAATCTATGGATGCATAACCTTTAGGACATAATTCTCCTTTATTTAATGGATGTTCAGGAATTCCTTCAACTTTAACAATTTTTCCATTTTCAACGTATACATTCATTCCGCAACCATGGTCGCACATTCCACAAAAAGTTTTGACAATTTGAATGTTTTCCCTCAAAACTTTCATCCACCAAAGATTTAAACTTGAAACTAACTAAACAACCTTTCTTTCATAATTAAAACATTTATGGCTTGATGGTAGAAGTTGCTGGATAAAACTTTTTATCTTTCTCTTTTTCCTTGAAGGAATTCTTCAACCCATTGTCTTGCAATAGGGTCTGGAACTTGTACTGGTGGATGTTTAAAAGCATAGGCTGAAATGCTTGTTAAAACTCCTTTAATACCTCGGTCTAAAGCTATTTTCATAGCTCTAATAACATCAATCATGACACCGGCACTATTAGGTGAATCTTCAACATTAAGTTTAACATCAATATAAACCGGAACACCGCCAAATTTTTTACCCTTAATGCTGATGTAGCATATTTTTCTATCCTTAAGAAATGGAATATAATCTGAAGGCCCTATTCTTACAGGAATTTCGTAAGGAAGTAAGCTTGTTACAGCTTCTGTTTTACTGATTCTTTTTTTGCTTAATCTTTCTTCCACAGTCATGTTTAGAAAATCAGTATTTCCACCTATGTTTAACTGGTAGGTTTCATCAACTTTTACACCTCTACTTTCTAGGAGGTTTACAAGCATCCTATGAAGAATTGTTGCACCAATTTGACTTTTAATATCATCTCCAGCTAAAGGCAGATTGGCTGTTTCATATCTTTTAATCCATGTTGGGTCTGAAGCTATAAATTCTGGTATGGCATTAATAAATCCACATCCAGCCTTTAAAGCTTCTTCAGCATAAAATTCGGTAGCTTTACTACTTCCAACAGGTAAATAATTGATCAACATTTCAGCTCCAGACTCCTTTAAAACATCAGCCACATCAACAGGTTTTATAGGTTCAACATTTTCCAAGCCGAAAGCAGCAAACATATGGGGAGCAACACCATCAAGAATAGGGGCTGGTTGAACTTTTACACCCAACCTAGGTACATCTGAAAATTTTACAGTACAGTTAGGTGGTGAAAAGATTGCTTCAGAAAGGTCTTTTCCAATTTTTCTTGGGTCAACATCGAAAGCAGCAACAAACTCAATATCTCTTATTTTGTAGTCTCCAAAAACAGTATGCATTAATCCTGGAACCTCAGCATCATCTGAAACATCCTTGTAAAAGCTTACACCTTGAATTAACGATGATGCACAATTACCAACACCTACAATTGCTACTTTTATTGAACCCATCCTAAACCCTCCATAAAAACAAAGTTTAAGTTAAGATTTCAGAATCTAATCATCAATTCGCAATACTTAACTCTATGTTTACGAATATATTGTAGGTAGATTTTAAAATAAAAATGTTATCAATGCTGAAATTTTAACTTAAATTTTTTTGAAAACTCCTTTAAACCCCACAAGTTTTTTAGGTTTTATGAAAAGTTTTCTTTCAGGGTCTTTTACAGCCCAACCTAAAACCCAACCTTTAGTTCCATATTTTTCAGCTATACTTAAAGCTTCATCAACCTCATTTTTTGGAAGAACAATACAAAAACCAACTCCCATATTGTAAACTCTAAACATTTCCTCATCTGAAATTTTACCATATTTTTGGATTAAACCAAAAATTTTTGGTGGTTCTGGAAGTTTTTCTAAAATATAGCCGAAGTTTTCTCCAACTCTTAAAAGATTTAGTAAGCCTTTCCCAGTAATATGCGCCATAACTTTCACGTTTAATCCTGTTTTAAGCATATCTAAAATTTCAGGAACATAAATTTTTGTAGGTTCAAGTAACTCTTCACCCAAACTTCTTCCCAGTTCATCAACATATTTTTCAACATCTAACTTTGCTTTTTCCAGTAAAATTTTTCTTGCAAGAGTTAAACCATTACTATGTATTCCTGAGCTTTCAAGACCAATAACCACATCACCTTCAGAAATTTTTTCTCCGGTAACAATTTTGTTAAGTTGAACCAATCCAACACACATTCCAACAAGGTCAAATCCGCATCCTTCACGTTTTCCCATAATCATTTCCGGTAATTGAGCAATTTCTCCTCCAACAATAGTTATACCAGCTTTTTTAGCACCTTTCATCAAACCTATAGCTATTTCCTCCAAAATTTTTGGGTTTGGTTGTTGAATAGCTAAATAATCTACAAACGATATTGGCTCAGCACCAACACAAATCACATCATTTACATTCATTGCAACACAATCTATTCCAACAGTATCATATTTATTCATAAGTTGAGCTATGAAAACTTTTGTTCCTACACCATCAGTTTTTATGGCTAACCCTAAATTTTGGGAAAGTTTAACAACACCAGCAAAATGAGCTATAGGAATAGCCGGGCTTCCAACATCTTTTCTAAGACTAAAAGTTTTGCTACACCATTCAACAACACGTTTTAAGGCTTCATCTTCACGTTCAACATCAACTCCAGCATCTTTATAGGTTTTAATTTCTTCCCCATTAACCAAACCTAAACACCCTTAAACAAAAAATAATTTACAACTAATCCTTATGAAGCTTAACCTAAAACAAAAAACAATTATTAGGGTAAAAATTACTTTTAAACTTGAATAAGATTTCCCATTTTTAGGACGGAAAAGGAAAGATGAAGATTGTTCCTTGGAGTTACGTAAAATCTTGGAGTTGTCTTGGATGTGGTGAGATTTGTTGCACATCATCTATTATTCCACTTACCGTGAAAGAATGGTTAAGAATAGTTCAAAATTTTGGTTTTGAATGTGCAGAACCCGGATTAACAGGTTTTTACCTTAAAAAAACTGTTGAAAATAAATGTATTTTCCAATATGAGTTTATGGGTAAACATCTTTGTGCAATTCAAGAAATTAAACCTAAAGCATGTAAACTTTGGCCTTTTAAAATTTACAGAAAACCAAAATATGGTTTAGCTTGGGAATCTTCTTTTCAATATGGTGGCGAAACTTTCTACATTTATTTAGACTCAACCTGTAGAGGAATAGTTTACGGTAAACCTTCCCAAACTTTCATAAAAAAGGTTATTCCTGAATTTATTGAAATTGCATTAGACCAAAGAAATGAACAAGTTTATTCAACAGCAAACCTACCAACCAAACCAAAAATAACTACTAGTTTAATTTTTGTTTAAACAAAAAAAAAGTTAGGTTTAATTTTTAGGCTTTAGGTCGAATAAACAACTTATAGACTTTATGAGGTAATGCTCTAGCTTCTTCAGGTTTAATCCATTCAATTTCAGCTGGTACACCAAGCTTTTTTGAAAGTTCAGCTTCAACCTTTTTCTTTAATTCTTCTGGGTCTTTGGTTAATTTTTCATCGTAAGCTGACCTAATTCTTAAAGTATCTTCTTCAACAAAAATATCCTTACTTCCTCTGATAAATTGGTAGGGTTTTAAGGTTATTTCTGGGAAAGCATATAAGATTTCTTCAGCATCTCTTTGGGTTATAAGTTTTCCTTTAACCATTGAACCAAAATCGGTTCTACCTTTATAAAGAATTCTTGCATGGGTTCTTCCACAAACACATTTTTCACTTGTCTTTACCACTAAATCTTCATAGTTCCATCTAGGATAACATAAAGCTTCATAATCTAAAGGTGTAATACAATATTGGCCAACCTCCCCATCAGCAACAGGCTCCTGTGTTTTTAAATCAACAACCTCAAGAAAGAATAGGTCTTCCCATAAATGCATACCTTTAGTTTCTCCTGCTAAAACTTCATCTGGACATTCTGAACATGAAACTATGCAATCTCCCCCACCACTTGCATCCATGTGGATTGTTCCCCAAAAATCCATACTCCATCTTCTTAACCCTTCAACAATCATATCTCCCTCAGTTCGAATAAACTTGAAATTTTCACTTTCATATTCTTTTTTTGGGTCTAAACCTTTAGCTCTAAGCCAATCCATCCAACGGAAGAAAGGTAAGGTTCCATGGTCCACTCCATTAAATTTAACAGTTTTACAGATTCCATGAATTCTTTCAATATCTACATCTGTTGGCATGGAGCTAAATTCCCAAACTTGTGCACCACAAGCTTGAAAACCTCTATCATTAGCATCTTTAAGCCATGCATGCCAATAGTATCCCCAAACTAAAACATTATCTCCCGGTCTTGTACCATTCATCCATGCATGTCTAGCATATTCACGTGTAATCCATTCAAAGTCTCTATCTGTTTTAGGTATAAATGTTGGAACACCAGTTGTTCCTGTTGAATGTTGAACTGTTTTTACTTTTTCAGGGGGGATTACTAGGAAACCTCCAAACGGGTCTCCAGTTTTTGACCTTAACTCTCTTACAGTATCCTTAAACATTGTTGGAATTTTTTTCTGAAAGTCTTCAGTTGTTTTAATATCTGAAGGGGTAATTTTTCTTTCCTCAAACAATTTTCTTACGCTTGGTGCAAAATTATAACCTCTCTCAAGCAATGCTTTTAGTTTCTTATTTTGTATTTCTTTGATTTCTTCCCTTGGCATTGTCTCAAAATATGGTTCAAAATATTTTCTGGGTTCTTCAAGCCAAGGTTTTTTTTCAACCATAAAAACACCCTCAAAATTTTTGAAGGAAATAGTGACCTTCAAATATTTTTTATTTTAAGTTTAGATTTATAATTTTTGCTTTTATACCGAAAAATTTAATTATATATTCTTGCCAATAGAGAATTTTTGAGGAGAGGTTTTATGCCTAAATTTCCAGGTGTTCTAGCTTTAGCCATAATTTTAACTTATGGTTGGGCACTTGCATGGATGCTTGCTGAGGTTGCTGTTCCAGACCTGCCAGGATGGATGATTGGAGGTTGGCCTTTCAGCATTTTTTACATTCTAGTTTTTGGTGGGATAATTCTTGGTGGGGGAATTGCAGCTTATTGTGCATGGTATTTCGCCAAAAAAGATGAGGAAATGTTAAGAATGATGGAAAAAAAGGAGGCTAGATAAGATGCAGGCTGACCTAACAATTATATGGTCGATTGTTGTTATCTATTTTATTATTCTTATTGTTTTAGGTGTTTGGTCTAGAAAAGCCATAGTTTCACCTGAAGATTACCATATTGCTGGAAGAAAAGTTGGAGCCTTCATTAATGGAAGTGCCTATATGGCTGGTTATCTTAGTATTGCAAGCTTTTTAGGTTTACCAGCCTACATTTTCATATTGGGTATGCCTTTTGATTGGGCTTTGCTAGGTATTGCTTCAGCCATGCCTTTTGGTGCTGCACTTGTAGCTGCTCAACTTAGAAAAGCAGCACCAGTTAGTACTGCCGACTATTTTGCTTGGAGATATGAAACCGATGTATATGGACGTGTAGTCTTGACTGTTACCTATCTTTGGGGAAGCATACTCTATGTTGTTCTTTGTCTTGTAGGTATGGGTTTAGCTCTAGTTGCCACATTAAGAGTACATTATCTTATTGCTCTTACTATCGCAACGGTTATTATGCTAATTTATCTTTGGTTGGGTGGAATGGTTGCAACCACAATAACCAGCGCTTTCCAATCATGGGTTATGTTAGTTTCAGCATGGGCTATAGTTATCGGTATGTTTATTGCGGCTGGTGGTCCTGCTCAACTTTTTGCAATGTCCAAAGAAATGCAACCCTACTTCTTTATTAGTGGAGCTCATAATCCTGTTTATGTTAAAGCATTAAACAAACCTTGGAACTTTAGCCCAGACTGGGTTTTTGCAACCGGATTTCTCTCAGTTTTTCTATGGTATTCCGTATGGAATTGGGGCGGTATTGTTATGCCCTACGCTGTCGTTAGAATCTTTACAACTTTTGACAGAAAAACTGCAAGATGGACCCTATTCTGGGCTCCAGTTTTTGTTTGGATTTTTTATGTGGCCTTAACAATCATTGGTATTGGTTGTAGACCTGTATGTGAAGTTTTTGGACCCCACCCTCACATTGCTGAGGGAACTGAAATTAATCCGGGATTACCAACCCTAGGAATTTTTATCTACTACCTTAAAACTTATGGTATAGGTTCGGTTGTGGATTATGCAACTATTGCTGTGGCTGAGGCTGTTCGGAATCCATGGATTTTAGGCTTAGCTATTGCTGGAATTTTATCTATAGGTATGGCAACAATAGCTTCATGGGCAATGATTTCAGCTACAATCTTAGCTAGAGATTGGCCGCATTTTATCCTTAAAAAACCTTTACCACCTAAAAAAGAAATTCTTTGGGCTAGAATTATCATGGTTATTTTGGTAGTTGTATCTATGTTTATTGCTATTGCACCACCAGCAATGGTTTTAGACCTTTCAGGTGCAGCTTTTATGGTTATTACAGCTGTTGTTGGACCACCATTGTTTACAGGTATTTGGTGGAAACGTGGTGGACCTAAAGCATTCAAAATCTATACAACATTTATGCTTGCAATTTCAACCTTTTCATGGCTGTTTTCCTATTTTGTTTGGAGAAGACCCCATGTATTCTTCTTATTTCCCTATCTGGGAACACCCCACCAAATCTACTGGGTTTACGTAGGCTTTGTTATCTGGATAATCCTTTGCCTTGTAACTAAGCCATCCAGCCCTGAAACCATCAAAAAATACTGTGAAGACCTTCATACTCCTTAAAAATTAAAAATTTCCCTTTTTTTAGCTTTTAAAGA
>Ga0190363_1000151_pt1 | contig 38840 bp, 18 predicted proteins | sample 48721867_MG_FD_161272 | JGI IMG/M metagenome (GOLD analysis project Ga0190363, IMG submission 161272) | Hydrothermal vent microbial mat bacterial communities from Southern Trench, Guaymas Basin, Mexico - 4872-18-6-7_MG | ecosystem: Environmental > Aquatic > Marine > Hydrothermal vents >... | reverse complement strand
CTGAGAACGCCCAGCAGGATCCACAACTTCCTTGAGATCTCACCGGAGTCATAAAATTTTTTCCCTTCCAATTTTTCCAGTTAAATTTCTTGGGTAATTTACCCGTTGCTTTAAATTCATCACAGGGAGTAACATATTCTTTACACTCACAATGGGTATCTACTATTACACATTTCTCATCGGGATCATCACAGTAGCCGGCACAAGCATACGCATAACTCTCATTACATGGAAGATCTATCGTGGTAGTTGTTGAAGTGCTTGTAGTGCTGGTTGTTGGGAAGTCACAGTTATCTGTATAACATGTGCCTCCATGGCACGTCCAATCACAGTCTGAAGTACAGTGGGATGGTCCCATCTCCGGATCTTGACACCACTCACAACCTGCAGCTATGCATTCTGGACATGATCTTATATCAAGACAGTTGAGTATTGTAGTAGTTGTCACAGGCCCTGTGGTAGTAGTTATCGGACCAGTTGTTGTGGTTATAGGCCCTGTGGTAGTAGTTATCGGACTAGTTGTTGTGGTTATAGGCCCTGTGGTAGTTGTAATCCAGGGCGGGATGGTACTCGTTGTAGTTGTTCCTGGAGGAAATGGGATTACCTCACCCTTCGCCTGGAGGGGAGGATTCACGATCACCCTTACAGTACTTGGGATTGGACTGATTGCACCCTTGTCATCTATAACCCTTAGCTTTACGTAGTATTCCCCTATCTGGGTATAGTTGTGTTCTACGGAAATTCCTTCAGCATATGTTCCATCGCCAAAATCCCAGATGTATTTTACTATCACACCATCTGGATCTCTGGAAAGGGAGGCATCAAAATATGCCTTATCCCCCAAGGTAATTTCGACGTATTTCTCTGAAGGCTTGGGATTATGGTAGCTAACCCTAGCTTCCGCTATCGGTGGTTGATTCTCCACTACTGGAACTGCACCAAAGCAAACCATTATATCAATATCGGGGAGTGCCAGGGAGACAAATAACATTAATGCCAAGAGAATGATAAGGGCAATTACAGCGTTGATAATCAATTTCTTACCCAAGGTTCTATTTTTTGTACTCCCAGTCAGAATAAGAAAACCACCGGTAACAAAGAAAAGTGACATCAAAGCTGGTATAATCCAGAAAAGCAGGCAGATCAAATTCCTTACAAGATCTTGTGTTTTCCTTAACTCATCCCCCTGAGAAAATACAATCGGAGATGAGACAAGAATACACAAGATGACTAATGATGTAAAAACTAGATACTTAGTAATTTTCATTCTTACATTCTTATGGTCAATAAATGTATTTATTACACTATGTTAAATAAAGAAATATAAAGAAAATAAAATGAAACCGAAAGATCCTTCACATTCCCACAGGATTCTACCTCTCGCCTTATGGAGCTTATTCATTCTGATTTTATTAAGCCTTAGTGTTGCCTCAGATCAGATACCAGAGATTTCTATAGAGGCAGTACCTTCACATGTGGGAATTGGGAGTATCATAGTTATTACCGCTAACGCAAGTGATGATATCGGAGTAAAAGAAATCTATTTCTACTTTCCTCCATCATCCGAATTGGTCTCTGAATCTTGCAATAATCTATCATTATGTACCAAGAGCATATCAAGAGTGGCTGATACCCTGGGAACCATGAAGTTTTGTGCCAGGGCCAATGACACCAGTGGTCAACTCTCAGATTTGAAATGCACTGAGGTTGAAGTATCCTTGGACAGACCGCCCATTATAAAATATTTCTATGCGAAACCAACAGAGAATGATATACCAACCGTTCATGTAGATGGTACGGTAAAATTAACCATAGTGGCTGAGGATGATCATGGAGTAAAGAGGATATTTTTTGAGGATGTCTCTGCAAATACAACGGAGATACATGAATGTGGCAATCTTAAAACATGCATCTTTGAGTATCAAAAGACATTTTATAAAATGGGGATATTTAAGTTCTGTACATGGGCTATAGATACCACTGATCAGGAATCAAATAAATCATGTATCTATGTCCATGTGATATCAAAATATAGTTGTGAATTAATTACCTTGGATGATACCCAGAGTGAGAAGGTAATAGCATTAAGATTGACAAGTAAGAGGCTGCATCAGGATAAAGACGGAATTATTGGTTATCCAGCCCATTGCTGTAAAGACGAGGGATTTTGCTACGATCTGGAGATAAACACAACAACATGTAATAAAACCAGAGGAAATTTTCCTTTTCCGGACTATAGAGTGCTTGAATGGGATCCAAATGAGACCACTATTGAGGGAATTCTAAGTAATTACAAATATCCAAAGATTCTCTGTACCAATACCTTGGATAATTATACAATTTTGGGAGTAATCGATAATGCTAAATATCAACTCGTAGGCGAAACCCAGAATCTCGAAGATGGAATAGCAAAGTATTGGATTATGAAGACTGTTACAGGGGATGGCAAAGATAAATACTTCTTCGCAGAACAACTTCAACAAGAAGAAAATGAAACCAAGGTGAGTATTATAGTAGATGCTGTAACCTATTCGGATGCCGTACATAGATTACTGGAAAGTGAATGCCTGGAAAAAGACCTAGAGTCTGGAGAATGTCAGTTCGATTGTCCAGATATTGAGCCAAGGTGTGATTACAGTTGTACGTGTGGTGGCGGAATGGCTCTTGGTTGTGGTTACTGTCCACCAAAGACATGTGAGTGCTGCATGCAGTGTCATAAACTCTATAACTATGAGGAATGTATTTATAGGAAATATGAGAAGATGTATGGCAGACCTTATGTAGATTATCTATTCTGCTGGAGAATTCCGGAGTTAAAGGATACGCCATGGTGCTATCAGAAATCTGACCAGCCGACCTCTGCTGTAAATTTTCCCTGGTATGGATTTACAAGGAAGAATAATAACACCTACAGGTCTCTGAATATTATAACAGATGAATATATTGACGAGATTCACAAATGGAACTGGAATGTGGAGGTAAAAGAGAAGCCAGCGAGGTCTGGGATAAGTGAAAAGAGGTGGGTTCCAGAGGTATACTGTGATCATAACTTCGACAACAAGCTTTTAAGGGGTATATGGGCAAAGATATTTACAACTACACCATTATTGCATGATCATAGGAATGTTATAGATTGGACCAGAACGGGCGAGGGAGCGGTTTATGCCGGCGGTGGCTTCAGAAGAGAACCAGCATGCTGGTGGGAATGCTGTAGAAGATGCGCTCCATTCTGCAACTGTGATTGTTCTCCCTGTAGTGGTTATTGTTGTTTAAATGCGCATTTCACATCCGGAGTTACAGAGGTGATGGAAATTAGAGTACCTTACACCACGATTTCAGATGGATCCATGAGCATAACCTCAAATAATTATGAGGATACATCATGGACGGTAAGTAATGGAGCTATTACAGTCATTAGTACAGGAAATATGCCCTACAGGGTAAGTGCATCTTTTACCAAGGATGAATCTAAGGGATTATATATCCTTAAACAGGTTTATACTCCCATTGGTGGATGGAGCGATAACAAAAACTTTGTAGCGGATTATGATCAGTTCGTAATTGATGAAGATATAGTCTTGAATTATACACTCAAGGAAGATGCGAAGGATTTTTCAGCGAGTATAAAGGAAACATTCACTACCTCCCTGAGAGTTGATACATGTACCTGTCAACCAAAGATTCCCATATATGATGATGAGGGTAACATTATAGACTGGGTCTGTCCTCCTGGATGTAATGAGGGTCCTGATTGCTGTTGTTGCCCCTCTGGTTCCAAATCCATAACAACCACTGAATCGGTTGATGATACAACAGGCACGGCTGCTGAGATAGATACGATCAAGATCGATGCATTAAAGGAGGCTGCCCACGGCTTTGTAGATATTGTCATTCCCAGGGGACTTAATGTGGGTTTGGTTGCATTTAGTTCTGTGCCATGTCCTAGAGGCATCTGCTGGACATGGCCTCTGACAGATAGTGCTTCTGACCTACACAGAGAGATAGATAGATATACACCACTCTATGGTACCTGCATTGCATGTGGAATTCATAAAGGAAGAGATATTATAAGGGGTGCAACGGGTGAAAAATATCTGATCGTTATGTCGGATGGTGTTCCACAGTGCTGTCACCCCTCCGGTTGGCGTTGTGGAGAGATAAACGCCAAGAACCAGGCACTGGCTGAAGCTACCGCAGCAAAGAATGAAGGTATCATTGTGCATACAATAGCATTAGGTGACGATGCAGACAGACCTTTTATGGAACAACTTGCAGAGGCTGGCGGTGGAGTTTACTATGATGTAACATGTGACTGTTTATTGGATTGTGTTTATACAGAATTGGCAGATTTAGTAAAGGATAATGTAGTCCTGGTCAGTGATACCACTGGTAGTATGAAATGGCCATTAACACTTGACTGCCCAGGAGAGGGTATACCCGTGATCTATAAATTTGGAAGGGTAAATATCAACATAACTGGTAATATTGATAATTACATTGATAGAAAAATAACAACCGGGGTTAGATCCAAGGGTTCTTTGAGGATAGATGTCAATCCAGATATCATAAATAGATTCATATTTAATGTTGGGAATTCCAGCATAGATTACTTCTCTTTAGTTTATCCAGTGAAGCATAATGCATTTAGGAAGCAATATGTTTGGGGACGGTGGATCCCATCGATTCCCTATACAATAGCTGAGGAGATATATGGCAATCTTCCTGGAGAGAGGACATATACATTCAATGAATCCTATGGCTATGAAAGTTCTTACTTTAACTATCCAGAGCAGTGTAAGAAGATATGTCCCGCAGATTGTACATGTCCTGAGGATGATATAACAGATGTCACCTGTATAGATGAAAATGGCAATAAATACAAGAGAACGGACTGCGTTTGTCTTCCTCCAAAGGGACACAGCTATAAATTTCCATGTACCTCCGATAGGACATTCCACGAGGAAGAAGGCTACTACTTTGACTTTGTTGATCTCGAGACAGAGGAGGTTTCTAATATAAAACTCATGGATCAACTTGGAACGAATCCGGTTTTTACTGGAGACCTTAGGGGGGAGGTCACTCACGATATAAGTAAGAAAACATTTAATACAACCTACATCTTCATTGCCAATTCTAAAGACAACACGGTAAGCAAGGTAAGAACACATGATTGTAAGGAGGTATGTACATATGATGTTGGATCAAATCCATCAAGAACAGCGGTAGACCTCAAGGGTGAGGTGTGGGTAGCTAACAGAAACTCAAACGATGTAACCAGATTGGATGGCAATACATGCAAGGTTATAGATACCTATCCCGTTGGACGCGGTCCCAGGCCAATAGCGGCAGATGATGACAACAATATCTGGGTGGGCAATGCTCTGGATAATAATGTATGGAAATTGAACGGAACTACGGGTGAATGTATTATAGGTGATCCAGCAAGAAATCCGACATGTCCCATAGGCTCATCTCCCATCCCAGTTGGATTATATCCCTACGGTGGAGTCTATGACTGTCATGGTTATGTATGGATAATATGTAATGGTTATGATAAGGATGACAGGCTCTTCAAGATAAGAACATCAGATGGCGTTGTTGTATCGCCCCCTGGAGGTTATCGCATAGGTGGCGATGCGTACGGCATAGGTATAGACAGCAATGGAGACATATGGTTGGGTGGTGCGAAATCAGGTAATGTATACAAGGTGAATGGAACAACCGGGGCCGTTATATGTAAAAATAGGATTGCCGGTTATACCAGGGGCATAGTTGTGGATTGGGATAATAACGCGTGGGTTGCAGACTATACATCCGATGAGGTAATTAAGGTAAATGGTTCTAACTGTGAGGTTCTGGGCAGATATGGTGTTGGAACAGGTCCCATAGGTGTGACCGTAGACTTCGATGGAAATGTGTGGGCTGTAAATCGCGATTCAGACGATGCGACAAAATTGAATAGCACTACCGGTTCTCGTCTATGCACCGCTGAGGTCGGAGATGGGCCATACACCTACAGCGATATGTCGGGTCATAACATATGGAAGATCTGCCATAATAAAACCCTCAAGCATGAGGTTGTTGAAGAGGTGAGTGGCAGATATATCCTTGATTTTGAAGCCATGAATTTTCCCTATCCTTTGATCAAGTACAGGAACCTAAGCTGGTATAACTCCTCTCTCGGAGATAACTGCCAGGAGTTTTGTAAAGCAAGAAACCAGATTTCTATTTCTGAATGTAATTGTCCTCTAAACACGTCACTCAAAAGATGTGTGCACTGTATTAAAGCAGATAATGAGTCATGTATAGAGGATTGTAATCTATCTTGTAGTGCTGATTGGGATTCACAACAATGCTGCTGTGGCACTCCATATTTTGACCTTGAAAATGCAAATATCACCATATTTATCCACTTCAGGGATAATCTTTCTACTCAGACCTTTCCATTGTTTCCGCCACGTACCGAAACAAGACCCTATGCCAACATCTATATAAATGTTACGATGAGGAATGCATCCAGAGTGATATGTGAAGCAATACCAGAATCTGTAAATCCTGGAGATGAGGTTATCATCCATGTTACGCTCTTGGATGTTCTTACCGGTAAGGGAATTCCATATGAAGAGGTAACCATAGAATTGGAAGCGTATGGCATCTCTGCAAAGGTGACAACAGATATGGATGGAAAAGCCGAGTTTAAATTCACAACCACAGACCAGAGCACAAGGGTTAGATGTTTGTATCATAGCAGGTATACGCCAAGTGAAGATACCACTTACGTAAATGTCTACTCTCTAAGCAGATTCTGGTGGTTCCTTTCCCCGGAGGTTCTCCTACTCTTCATGATACTGATCCTCTTAGCCTTTTCATATAGATGGTTCAGGGAAGGTAGATTAGATATCTATGAAATGTGGGATGAATTCATGGGTAGAAAATGAGGAGGATTATGACAACCGGAATAGAAATAGTAGTAATGCTGCTTGCATTAATTTATTACGCTGGGGGAGTCTGTGAGAGATGCCATTCCTACCACTCTCATCCCGCATATCCCGAATTAGATCCAGATAATACAAGTCATGAAAATATTAAAATTACTCCAGATCCATTGGATGAATTAGTAGGGGACGAGAGTATAACCCAAAAACTCACGGCATCTATTATATCTCCATTTGGTTATCCACACATCTATGAAGAAGGTCCTATAAACTTTGAGGCGTTTGTATTTGGTGGCACACCACCCTACAGATTTGAATGGGTATCGAATATAGACGGGGTTATAGGAAGAGATAGAGAATTCACTATAAAGAACCTGTCTGTGAACACGCATGAGATTACCCTCAAGGTCCGGGATAGTACCGGTTTGGAGGTAAGGGAGGATATCTCTCTGGTAGTAATAAAGAAAATTCCTTTAACAGTATCTATCCTATCGCCAAAGAATACTACATACCTAAGGGGGGATTTCATCAACCTGATTCCCTCTGTCTATGGTGGTAAAAAGCCATATACCCTTATCTGGAAATTGGATGGGAAGGAATTAGATAAAGATATAACGAGGATTGATAATCTCTCTGTTGGAATTCATAAGATTACCCTTGAGGTTATCGATTTTGAGAATATCTCCGTAAAAGATACGATAGAGATTATCGTAATAGAAACCTGCAATAAAAATGGTGTCTGTGACCATGGTGAAAACTACTGGAATTGTCCAGAGGACTGTTCTGGCTCCAGGGACAATTATTGTGATGGAATAAGAGATGGGATATGTGACCCCGACTGTCATAGGGAGGGGGATATAGATTGTATCTGCAATAACGACAACATCTGTGAGATGGGTATTGAAAATTATCTCAATTGTCCTCAAGACTGTGCTTCTGGAGGAGAGGATGGTTACTGTGATAAGGTAGAGGATGGAAAATGTGATCCAGACTGTAAGAGTGGAGAAGATCCAGATTGCATGAAAGTGGAATGGCTCAATTACCTGATACTCTTAATCTCTGTGATAATCTTGGTAGCGGGATATTTCAAATTCATCAGAAAATAACCCTTTAGAAAAATGAAGTCAATAAGGAAGATCTTGTTTAAATTAACATTCCCGGTTATAGTAGTTTTATTCCTCGCATCATCATCGTCAGCTTTCATTGGGGAAGCGGCAGCAGTTAAGGTACTATTAGATTTTCTTCTGAGAATGAATCTTAACAAGATTGGTGAGGATCTTGTAGTATATGCCATGGATATATGCAGGGATCATTTTGTAGAGATATTGCTACTGAATCCGAACCCAATGAATCCAGATGTCTTGGGTATTACCAGATATATTGTGACTATCATGGAGCCATTGTTTGTCTTTGCCATAATCTTCAGTGGAATATACATGATATTTTTTTCTGGTTCGCCCGGAATCAGGGCAAAGATAAAATCTTTATTACCGGGAATTATTATAGCAATGGTATTAATTGCTATCTCACCGTATATAATGAGTGTGATTTTCAGTTTTTCTGAAACCCTATCGGATGGTATAATATCTCAGGGACCGGGTGATCCTGTAGGCATTCTACTACCCTTAGATAAAGACATAAATCCAATAGATTATCTTATGTCAAAATTTCATAATATCACATGGTATTCTTCAGAGGCATCGGTACCATTTCTGTTTCTTTCTCTGATAATTATTTCTGCACTCCTGTTTGTTATATTTTCAAGGTATATCGTCGTTGCTCTATTTACCATAGTATTCCCATTGACGATATTCCTCTATCTCTTCATGCCTACCAGAGGGATAGGCAGAAGGATGATGGAACAAACACTGCTCTGGATTTCTGTACAGGTAACGGAGGCAATAGCATTAACCTCAATAGCTACCATAATCGTGGTGTTTTCCTCCTTGTTGACGCGTGAGGTATTGATTTTGTTGGAATTGGGAGGAATTATAGCCCTGATAGTGGTCCCTATAGCTACCGTAAGCTTTTTGAGGGATTTCTTACCATGAGAAAAATAAATAAAAAATTGATAATGGGGGTATGCATCTGCATCATATTAATCCCCTCAATAACCTCAGAATGGTTTGGGGAAATGGCCGTGAAGCATGAAGCAATCGAATTAAAATTCAGGGGGATATTCATCCTGCTTATCTATTACCTGCTCCATGGGACGTTTATTGGAAAACCGGTAGGTCATGGATTATTGGAAATCTTTGATAGTCTGCGTGATTTAATCCTGATGAATCCCCCACTTGATGATCATCTGATAAATCATATAATAGAATACTTCATCACCGTCTTAGAACCATTATATGTTATGGCAATATTAATTACTGGAATCTACCTAATGTTTCTTTCCGGATCGCCAAAGGGTAGAAGAAAAGCGAAATTACTCTTTCCCAAGTTGATTGCCAGTATGGTAATTGTTTCCCTCACCTTCCCCATACTGCAACTGATTTCAAATGTTTCCTATGAATTGTCTAAGGATATACTGGATAAGAGTCCAGTGGGAATAGGGAGGATATTCCTGGACACAATAAATGATCTTGTGAGAATCTTTACTGCATCCACATTAACCACATTCGAAGGGGGTCACCTCTTCCTTTTATTCATATTCTTCATGATAATAGGTATCTTTTCTGTTCTTACCCTGAGATATCTCCTTCTTTTGATCTTTACATTGATATTCCCCATAGGCATCTTCCTGTATACATTTAACATAACGAGGGACATTGGCAGGTTTATAGTGGAACAGACCATATTGTGGACATTCCTCCAGGTAATAATTGCCTTGCTTATAGTGACTGCAAATATGGGAATCACTATTTTAGGCTTTAGCGGGGATCTAAGAACTATAATAGGTATATCAACATTTCTGATGGTAATAATATCACCCATAATGCTAATAACAATGGTTAGGAGATTTTTACCATGAAAAAAGATTCAATCAACCCAAAAATCAGAGGAATTTCATTATTGATAGTTATTGTAATATTGCTGTTTTTGGCAAATGCGGTATCGGGGATCATCTATCCACTGACCGAAGAGGCAGCGGAGGCATTCCTTAGAGAAAAGGTATCTGAAAATTACGAAAGGTTGATAATGGAAAAGATAGAAACACTTAGGAATATAGATGATCTGATACTGGAGAATCCCTCAATACTGGAATCAAATACCAAGAAGATTATGGATTACTTCATCTCCATTTTACAGGCAATATATGTTACAGTAATAATCCTCATTGGAATCTACCTGATATTCTTTTCTGGCTCACCAGAAAAGAGAGCCAGTGCAAAATCCTCCCTATTGCTGTTGATTATCGGCATTGCAATCATATCCGTTTCGCCCTATATTCTGATGATATTCTTTGGTATCTCGGAGGCAATTACCCTAAATATTCTATCATTGGCTCCGGTAAACAAGAATGATCCTTTTATACATGCAACGGAATATATACTCAACATGGGCAGGCATATAATGTCGCACAGTGCCAGTGGCTGGTCACTGGGCGTGGAGAGGGCCGGAATTCCCCTCCTCTTTATCCCTTATGCTCTTTTGGAGGGGATATTCCTTATCCTAAAATTGAGGTTCTACATGGTAGCTATCCTCTCCATGATATTGCCATTTACAATCCTTCTCTATTCCTTTTTACCCTCCCGGGGAATGGGAAGATTGCTACTGGAACAAACACTTCTCTGGACATTAGCTCAGGCTGCGATGGCATTCGTGCTCGTTATAATAGCGATAGGAATGAATCTCACAGATTTAATAACGAGCTTTATCGTTCCTACTGGATTAAAATTCATCATGGAATTGGCCGGTTTGTTGATGTTAATGCTTACCCCCTTCATATTTGTAAGATTATTCAGGGGGTTTTTGCCTTAATTGAAAATGAATGGAAAACAACCTTCAGAAAGGTTGATCATCACAACGAGTATTGAGGGGTCTAAAGACCCCTCTGAACGCATTATTCAGGGGGTTTTTGCCTTAATTGAAAATGAATGGAAAAGGTAAAGAAAAAATAATGGGAAGATTAGCAATTGTCATGCTTCTGGTTACGGTTAGTATCATCCATGTCACGGCACAGCATGCTTCCCCCGCACTTGAACCGTCGTTAGCATCAAAGTTGAAGGATCTGATGGATGAGGTCTCAAGAGAGTACCCAAAGATGGGCATGGAGATAACGAGGCGGATAGATTTCTATTTTTATATCGCAGATAGAATTGATGCGCTAATGAAGATATATTCTGAAAACCTCATCCCCTTCATATACCAGAGGGATCTTTTTCAGGGAAATACAATAAAGGATACACCAGCACTGTTAAGGGCCCCTGCAGTTTTGGGGATCCTAAATCTCTTTATCAGTATACTTCAACCATTTTATGCGCTTGCCATACTGATAACCTCAGTATATCTCCTTTTCGTTTCCGGGTCGCCACTGGGCAGGGCACGGGCAAAATCCACCCTCATAAAACTGATTCTCGGGCTTGGGATTATCACATTAACGTTGCCCATAATAGAGATGCTCTTAGAGACCTCCCACTATCTTACATCAGTTCTTTTATCAATTCCCAGCCCGGAATCTCCCATAAACGTTGAGATGTTTATGTTGGCTAAGGAATTCTTTATAAAATACTTCTTGGTAGTGACATTTTTTGAGATCTTTATTGGACTTCCATTCTTAGCCCTACTCATTCTCCTACCGGCCGGTGTTCTCATGGTGCTGGCGATCAGATATTTTATGGTGATTCTCCTAACAATATTCTTCCCATTTACGATCCTGCTTTATTCCTTCTTTGCTACCAAAAGGGTTGGGAGAATCCTTCTTAATCAAACAATTATCTGGATATTTGTCCCAGTTATCGATGCTATAATACTCCTGGTTACCTGGATTGCCTATAATAGCATATTCTCTATCCCGGGACCTGCCACAGGGGTATTGCTGGATTTAAACACCTTTGTGGTATTCTCTGGATTTTTAATGTTAATCCTTGCCCCATTAATAGCCATGGGAATAATGAGCTGGATAAGTTCTCTTGCTCTGATATCGGCCATCTTCCTGAAGCCTGCAGCAATGACAACGGCATACTTTGAGAGCGGGAAAAGAATAGAAAATGAAATGTAGAACATTTATAATATTTATATTCGCGGTATCATTACTCTTATCATCTGTAGCATACGCAATTCCGCCAGAATTTGGTGAATTTCTTGAGTCTACTGCCGATGCCATACTAAAATTCTTTTCAGAACTATCAAGAAGGTTGACATTCTTGGGAATGATCTGGGGCAAGATAGATGTTATGAAGGATGAAATCTATGATAACCTTCATGCATATCTCTTGGAAGAAATTCCGTTAAGAGACCCGATGATAATAGATATTGGGGGCTACTTCGTCAAAGTCCTGGAGCCATTCTATATCGCAGCCATAGTACTGACGGGGATCTATCTGATGTTCTTTTCAGGATCACCAAGAGGCAGATCAAGGGCAAAGTCCATGATGTTAAGGCTGTTGGTGGGTATGGTTATCATTTCACTTTCCCTACATATAATGCAGTTACTACTCGATGTATCGCAGGTTCTAACTAGGGGTATTCTATCCCAGGGGCCCTTAGATATAGGGATTACATATAAGAATGCCATAGATTATCTAAATTATAGGACGGTAGATTTTATCTGGATTGATATAGCAATAAGTATACCCTTTTTGATATTCACATTTATCTTAACTTTAGGTATATTTGCCATCTTAGTTGCTAGATACATCCTTTTAATCTTTTTAATCATATTTTTTCCATTTGCAATATTCCTCAGTTTGTTCTATCTTACAAAGAACATAGGAAAGATAATCATAAAGCAACTGCTCTTCTGGATCTTTCTTCCGGTAGGATATGCCCTTGCATTGGTAATAATAGCTGTAGGTAGTCAGATTCTTACTACCCTCATACCGGAAATCTCTGATCTGGTAAATATCTCTGGGGCACTTCTACTGATAATATCGCCATTGATCATATTCGGGTTAATGAATTGGTTTGGTGCATTTGCTGTCATCTCAGTAATCTTTATCGAGTCTCTGGCGCCGATGATAGTATTCTTCGAGAAACCTGAGATAGAACCTGAGAAAAAAGAGGAAGAAAAGCCCGAAGAAGAACCAAGAGCAGCGGTTGGTGTGAGGGGCTATGAGAGGGTCGTTGAGAAAGGAGAGTTGTCCAGAGAGGAGATTGGTTCTACATTAAAAAAGATGGCCAACATCAGGGGTGAAATATCCCTGGAGGAAATCCAAAAAAATGAAAGGCTTCATAACTCACTAATTCGTGTTGCAGGGGAGAAAAGGATGTCAGTAGAGGAATTTGTTAATATACAATACGGATTCAAAATTACTTCTAAAAAAGGTGTAAGAGCGGGAGTTCCTTACATCAAACCCGGAGTCACTAAGAGGGTTAAGCCAAGAGAAGAGAAGATACCTTCTCATGCTCCAATTAGGCCAATCAGGGCAACCCTAAAGGACACATTAAGAGGTATGGCGAATATCAAGGGCGAGATACCCATAGAAAAGATTCAGAGAAATGAAAATCTTTATGAATTACTTGTCAAAGCAGCGAGGGAGAGAAAGACCTCAATAGAAAAATATGTCGGGGATGAATACGGATTCAGGGTTGTCTCAGAAGAGAAGGCAAAGCCATACATGATGGATGAAATACGTTCTCGTGCTCCATCCGAGGTTCCCAGAAAGAGGAGAAAGGGGATAGTCACGGCAACCCTGCCACAAAAACCGATACCACCATCCCTTACTGTGAATGTTCAGCCCGGCGAGACCAGATCGGTAGAAATCGCCTTAAGAAACGATGAGGATCATTCATTCTCAAGGGTTATAGTATATGATGAAGAACTACTTACAGCTGGGATATTTATAAACTATAAGGAAAATAGATTCAGATTGGAGAGGGGTGAAGAGAAGATAATAAAAATGGTGATCACTACAAAAGAGGATATAGAAAGAAGATTATACAAGGGGATTATTGTGTTTAACACAGAAGAGGGTTCGAGAAGCATTATTGATGTCCGTATAGATACCAGAGAAAGGAAAGAAGAGGAATTTGGAAGAGATAATGATTAGTGTATATACTTAATTCTAATTATAATAAAGATAAATAGCATGGTAACAAAAAGTGTGGTGAATATCAACTCCAAAGGATATGGAAGATAAATCTTCAGTAGATGCATACCAGAGATTATCCCCATGATAAGGCCAATGATTGCCCCCCCAATAACATCGGTCACGCTGTGAGCGCCTATCTTGATTCTGGAATAGACATAGAGCAGACCTATTGGTACCAGTACTAGTGAAAGTAAAGGCCCCATGGGTTCTATAAAATATACAAACCCTATAGCACCGATGGAGGCTAAACTGTGCATGGATGGAAATCCATATCTAAAAACTGATACACCGTAGTAGGGTGTTACTCTTTCCGTCTTGAAGATAGCCTTTAACAACGTCCCTGTGAAAACGCATATAATCAGGAAAAGAAAGGAAGAAGAGAATACATGCATTAATTTTTCCGTTTCACTGATATTAAAATGGATATACAAAACAGCCAGTATGAGATAAGGCAACTCTGGAAACTTGTCTATAATATGATACAATACATTATATGTTCCCGGTCTCGGAAAAAATTCTTTAAATTTCACTGAATATAACCTTCTGTACCTCTCCCCCCTTGGACCAGAATATTTGCACAGGTAATAGGGAAAATAAACCATATTCTCGAATTTTACCTCATACCCGGTGATTTTCCTCAGAATATCCTCTACCTCCTCTGGTTTATACTTCATGGGATCCGGATCAAATTCCTCACTGGCATTTGAAACCTCCATAAAATTCTCCAGATTATAGGCTTGATCAAAGATGGGGATATTGACTCTCGCTTTAACTCTCTTTGGTTGAGCAGTACCTTCCTTTGGAACATGTTCTGATCTCGGAATGCCAACAAATTCCCCCGCTGTATCGATTATTATCATCACTAAACTCATGATTCCGTTTACCATAGTACTGAGGATTCCACCCCCTCTACCCTCTTCATACTCTCCTAATAACCCTCTTTTTTTCAGTATGACCAAATGCTTCCCATCTATATGTTCATGAGGCAGTTCTCCATGCTCAATCAAATCCATGAGGTGTTCCCTGGATTCTGGAGGAAGATTAAGAATATTCTTTATGATATCATCCTTCTTTATACGTCCTTCATCTATATAGAAGAGATCGCCACTGCTGAGATCTATGTATGCAAATTTTCTCCTTTCAACGTTTTCTTCGATTTTCTTGAGACTGAAAAACCCTATGGGTAGATACCTGCGATCTATCTCTTCAATATTCTCAGGCATTCCAAATCTACCTAATACCCTCCCCTTTATCTTTTTTTGGAAATATTTCACCACCTGTGAGTCATTCATTCCAGAAACAAATGCCTTCTCAACCTTTATGGCCTCGATCTCAGCTATAATTTCTGATAACTGTGTTCTATCAACCAGCCTTATGGGAAGCCCTTCTACAAAATCCTTGGCATCCTTAAAAAAATAAGAGGTAGTGATAAAGATAGCAGCTACAGCCCTTTTCTCTACCATATCCTCATAAAAGTCCTCTACATCATCCCTTTCGATCCCTTCGGTATCGGCACGAATTCTTATTAAGGATGTTACCTCCCTCCCCAATTTATCTAAGCATGTAGCTACCAGGTCTTTCTCTTCGGTTTCTTCAATTGATTTTAACTCCAGATTAAACTCTTTAAGTATCTTCGATAGAACCTTTCTAAGTTTCTCCGGTTCTATCTCCAGTTCTTCTCTTTCCCTTTCCATCCAAAATCTTTCAAAGTCGTCCATATTATGTCAATGTTATGTTTGATATATATTTTGAGAAGCTATTTAAATGCTTTATTGCTGATTGAGAATTTTAATAAGAATCAGTTGAATTAATCCAGGTTCTATCTCGTAGCACTATGGGATATCAAATAAGTGTTAAATTTGTAGGCATATTCTAGCAATTCTTCCTCGGTCAGATCCTTCTTCTTTGGGATCATCTTGACGATGATCTCCTTTTCTGGATCTCCGTCTATTACCAATTCTGCCGTCTCTATGAATTCATCCGCAGCGTTCATAATAGTATGAATCTTATAAATCCTTGGATTTACTCTTATAGTAACAAATTTTTTCTCTGGATCGATGTAGATATTCTGTGTATCGATTTTATCATCCATTTTGGATTTTATAATCTTTAGATTTCATTCAAATTAATCAATACTAATATCCTCAATATGGAGAGAATTTAAGCGTCGGGTTACTAACAAAGCGTAAATCAAGGTGTCATTAGTCCTCATAAGGGACGCAAACGCGCCTTTAACAAAGTTAATGTCAAAGTGCCATTGCCTTATATACCGATCCTCTTTTTTATCTCTCTAATCCTCTCCTTGTATTCATTAAGTTCTTCCCCAGTTTCTTTTTTCTCTGACTTTTCTTTCCTTTCTTTTATCTCCCTTTTAGCCAGTTTATCCTCTATCTCCTTCAGTTTTTTATCATACCTATCCACAGATTCCTTATATTTCCGAATTAAATCTTTGGGTAAAGTGACCTCAGGTGTTTCTGGTAAAGCACCAGTTCTCTTGGTTATGCTCTCTGCAATCTTGGATATTTCTAGAGGCAATATCATCTTCGTAGCTTTTCCTTTAGCTATCTTATCCAATGCTTCTAGGTACAGATAGGTAATTGCTGGATCAGTAAGTTTTGAGCCAGCCTCTCTTATGGCGTCTATTTCAATCTTAGTAGCATCTGCCTTTTCATGTGCCGCCAACTTTAGTTGCCCGGCTGCGACCCTTTTATGCATAGCGGACTGAACCTCATCTGGAAATCTGATGAACCCCAACTTAATTTTTGGTACAATTACCCCCCACTCCCTTCCCGGTAATGTGGATATTTTTTCAACACTGTGCTCCAGCATCTCGCTTATATCATCCATATGCGCTACTATGTAATCGGAGGTTGAATCACCGCCCACATGGGTCAGGGCTGAATTTACATAAGAAAGAACTGCCTTCTCGTAATTGTCCACATTTATCACCGCATCCTTTGGATTAGAAACGTACATGAATATCTCCGGAGAGACCAAGAATCTTACCTTATCCTTTGTGACTATCTCCTGCGGTTCTATGGTATAAACCTTTAATCTCAGATCCGTCCTCACAAACTTCTCCACTATTGGAAAAATCAATTCCCAACCCGGACCAGCTACCCTGTGAAATTTACCCAGTCGGAATACAACTGCTCTTTCATACTCAAGTAATCTTACAACTGATATCCTAATGATTAAAAAAATTATTATAACAAAAATTATCAACTTAAGATTAATCCCAATATCCCCCAGGAATATATCTGGAATAAAAATTGCTGTTATAAAAGCGATAACGAGGATGGTAAATATCCCATCCCTCCATTTTTCTATGAATTTTTCTATGATATCTATCCCTGTTTTTTTCTCCTCTGGGACATAGACCTCCCTTTCAGCCTCTTTCTCACCCAATGGTATCAACGCCATATTAAATTAAATTTAATAAATTAGCTTAATTAACTGTTAATTAACTGCCAGCTTCAAAGTATGATCTGATCTTGGTTGGAACCTGTGTTCTAACTAGGATCTCACCAAAGCTTTCATATTTCCTCAGCTCAGGATCTTTAACTACATAGAAATAATCATTATATTTCTTTAATATAGGTAGTTTTTCTTCCATAGATTCTATGTTTGCTTTTAAACCCAAGTCGGCGATTACCTCTATAGCAATTAATCTCCCATCGGGAGTTTCAAATGTTATGTCTGGCAACTTTGTGTAGTGTATCAGTACCTTGTCCGTATATTTTTTAACCTCCTTGAAGATAAGATGCTGTAAGACAAAATGTTCATCAGTATCCTCTGTCTCATTCTTTATGATGTAGAGTTCACTCTTACCATCCAGTGAATTAACCCTAACTTCAGTAAATCCTATATCCATTAAAGCCTCTATCTGTTCATTGGTTAATTTAATCTTATTCTGAACCACGTCAGTAATATCCAACTCAGGTTTCATTTCTCTATCCACCTCTGGTCTTCCCTCTCTCCTTATCATTTCTAAGAGTTCATCTGGTCTGGTGGTTATAATCCTGTGCTCCTCTGGGGATGCCTGAACATGAATTGGCACCCGAAGATTTTCTGCAATCAATAATGCTGTACCCACGCTGGCAATCCTCAAGAACCTAGTTTCAGCCTCATTAAGTTTAAATTTCTCACTGATAGCATCAACTACCGTAGTATCCTGCTTTAGTAATATCTTAGTGGCGGTGTTACTCATTACTGCCCTGCCAGCCCTTGAGGTGAGAACATCCTCCACGTCTTGAGTTATCATAACCAATGATAGGTTGAATTTTCTACAGGTCTTTACTAGTCTTAGTATGTACTCACCTTCATCGCCCGCAGAAAAAACACTCCATGCCTCATCAATAACCAGGACCTTTCTCTTCCTGCTTCTTTTCATCTGGGTATAGACATATTCCAAGATTAGGAACATAATAGTTCCTTTACCAATGTCTGGTATATCCCTAATATCAAAGGAAATCATCCTGTTGTCAAGCTCTATCTTAGTCTGCTGGTTCAAAAATTTTAGTGGTCCAAATATATAGGCCTTTAGTCTATTCACAATAGACATAGCAGGCCTATAGATGATCTCCTTTTCGGATCTGGTCAGGGGTAGAATATGATCATAAAGGTCTTCTAATATTGGGGGCCTCTTTGACCAGGTCTTGGGATCCTTGGTAATTCCAGCATCCTCATAGGTACTGTCAATGGCATCATCGAGGATAGCCCTTTGTCCCTCATTTAGTTCCCCAAGAAGAACCCTAAAGAATGCTAAAAGCGAAAGCTTCTTTTCATCCAGGGGTTGACCCATAAGATCAAATGGGTTTATTATGGAGTCAGAATCTGGGGCAATTCTAATGGTCTTTCCTTTAAATGTCTTAACCAAGTCGGTATACTCAGCCTGTGGGTCAATAATATTTATATCCACGCCCTCCATGAATTCCCTCATCAATATTAATTTTATAGTATAACTCTTACCCCCGCCGGATGTCCCCAGAACTAGTATATTGGGATTGCTTAATTCAAATGGATCAATTATAATGGGTATATTATTTATCTGATTAAATCCTATCAGAATTCCTGTAGCGTGGTGTTCTAAAGAGGTGATAGCAAAGGGAAAGCATGCAGATACGGCGGATGATGTAATCTCTCTGGTTATATGGAGTTGGTCATCCTGTATGGGCAATACAGACTTAAGTGCTTTATACATCTGAAAGGAAGGAACCTTTGGGGTGATCATAATAGAACTCATCTTTGCTTTTATCATAGTCGTCACCTTTTCCAGGGTCTTTTTATCATAAGCCTTAGCATCAATATAAAGGCTCATTGTAAACATCTTCTCTGTACCATTTTGAATTGCTTCCAATAAAGCCTTGGTATCCTCATGCTTCTGTATCAATTCCTGAGGTACAATTTTACCCTCAGCCTTTAGTCCATAAATGTCAGTTTTTTGCTTCTTTATCTCAGTCTCCAATAATTTCACAGTAGATTCAATGGAATAGGGTGAGATATGAATACTTAAATCAAAATCCAGATTCATCTCAATTAACCTAGTTAACCATCCCGGTTCCACCAAGCGAGGATAATTTATGGCAGCTATTATCCTGTGAAATTTCTCTATCTGAATGTCATCTATATGCTTTATTATGGTTGAAGGGGATGTCAAATACCCTATGAGTTTGTCCTCATATTCATACACCCCTCCCTCTTCTACCGTTGTCTTTTTCTTTTTCTTAAACATTGGTAGAGACAAACTAGAGGGAAGCTTTATATCTGGAAATTCCATTTTGATTATAGTTCCTCTTCTACATAATAAACCTTTTTAGGTGCTTCATGCCACATCCTTTTATACATGGTAATAGGCGAAACAAATTCCTCATCTAATCTAAATGACTCTGTGAAATAGGATGAATAAAGGCTAAGAAGTTGCCTATTACCCAGTCTTTCTGCAATAATTCCCGAAAGACCCAGGGTTTCAATAACCGCCTTACATCTATCCTCCAGATTCATGATCGTCTTCTTTTCATCTGCAAACCTTTTGGCGGGAACTATTATGTAGAATAATCTGTCATTGATTTTATTGGCCTTTATATAATCATACATATACTCTGAAAAATGTTCATAATAGGCAAGAGCCATCTTATCATCTCTTTGCACAATCCTTCTCTTCAATGCTCCTAGATAATCACTTAAATCAAGGTTAACAGACTTCATCACAATCTGTATAGGAAAACTCAATGAATTTATAAATTCTAAGAATCCATATATCACCGTATCTTGGTCTTCTCTACTCAGGACCCCAAAGTTAATGGGCTTTACCTTTATCACACCAAGAACGCGACCGTCCTTCAAAAATACCGAATCCGCCCTAATTGATCTAATCTCCATCAACTTCCTTGCAGCGGGTGAAATCCATGATGACTCTTTCATCCCCTTAATATAGTAGAGATAATTTAAGAGATACATATCCAGATTGAACATTATAAAGCCTATAGCCAGAATAGCTACTAAAAAGACAGGTATGATGTATACATAAAACTCCAAACCGGAGAAAAATATAAGATAGAGAATTAAAATAGCTGCTACTAAGGCGTATATGGATTGCTTCACGGTTAATGGTCCAAATAACCTTTCCTCATATCTTATGTCAGTGGGAATTTTATATGGCATTTCTCCCTTGTTAATTACAACATTATATAAACTCCTATAAATATTTGTTTTTGTGGGATATATTTCAGAAGATCGGATTCAGTTAAAATAAGAATAAAGGTAATAATCACAGATATTTTCAAATAAATTACCTCCGAGAAGGGGGACAGTAAAAGAACTGAAAAGAATACGTGAGAAATTCGCTATTCTAGAATATAACAGGGTTAAAAAGAAGTTTGGTGAAGAAATTCCAATGGTGTAACAATCATTGGTGTTGTTCTAAATTTCCATCTCTCATTAACGATAGTTTGTCTACCATCTCTAATTCATCGGGAATCATAAGTTCTATTATACCATCGACAAAGGTGATTAATCAAAAGGTACACTCTTCGGTACAACCATTTAAGAATCCTCTGGGATCGGCCTGTCCCCCAGTAAAGAATCCACTTACAAGCCACCAAACTAAGTACGTAGCTATTAGAATAACGATCAAACCAATGATAGCACTCACTATACTATTCTTAGCAGCTGTTCTTGCCCCGGGATCATCACCTGAGCCTACCCATTTTATCCCGGCAATTACTATTACTAAGGCAGCGATAGCAGCAGCAATATAGAAGAACAGATTCATGATCTTACAAATTAAACAGCCAAGCCTCTTTAGCACATCCTCTTCTCCCGGTGTCTGTCCAAAAACAACCCCAAGGTTCATCAGAAACAAAACGCCCAATATCAGTAGAGCCTTTAATCTTCTATCTGTCAGAATTCTCAACATATCGTATTTATTCATATTTTTCACCTCATTAATCTAATTAGTATTTTATTTAAGTATTATTTATTATTTATTAAATGATATATAAATACTTATCGTTTTTATAATATTAATAAAAATCAATAAAAAATGAAAATAAAACTTAAGGAGAACATAACCCAGAAGGACATCATGATGTTTGTTGGATTAGTGGTATTTCTACTGTTATGGACACTCCTCACATTCTTTGTCTTTCTAAAATAAAATCTATTGGGATAGTGCAGGATTTCTATAAATCCCATAGCCATTAATCTCAACTAACTGCCAATTTTCTATTTCTTTATAAATCTCCTTTACTTTCTCATTTTCTTTGGCATTCTCTTCCATCCACTCCATACCCTTAGAACTAATAATAATGAATTTGGCATTACTATAAGAGCAATTAAAGACAAATCTATCTTTTCCATAGTCTGGGGCCATGTAAGCTATCTTACTGCCATCAATAGCCACTACCTGCAAGAGGACAGATGTCTTACATTTTATTAATCTGCACAGATGGCTATCCGCAATTACTATATCATCATTATCAATATAATTATTCACAAATTCAGCTACTTCATATCTGCCTTCAATATCCTCCGCAATTAATCCATTACCGAAGATAAATGCAGAAACATCTTGGTATAAAAGAAAGGTAAATGGATAGAGAAGGAGTATCAATATAGCTACTGATAAAATCCTGAATCTGGAGAATGAATTCAGGAAATCAAAAATCCTTTGAAGAAAGATCGCCATACCAAGGGAAAGGAAGGGATATAGTGGAATCAGCATATGATCCGATCTGCCAATCTTTAGAATAAAAAGGAAAATGGGTAAAAAGAACAATAGCAGGATGTTCCTTTCCATCTTTCTATCAATCAGAAAAATTCCCAGGATTCCCAACCAGAAATAGGTGATTCCATGAAACAGGATTTCATCTGAAAATGGTCTTAGAATAGAAAAGGCTAAAACTGAGTTAATCGCGAACAAGGAAAAGAAGATAATTATCGAGAAGAAACCCCTCAGATCCATAAGATTAATAAAGAGTGCAATTTTCTTTACAGAGTTCAGATAAATCTCCTTTATCCAGTTTCTGGTAAAGTAGATAACAATTAAAGATATTATCAAGAAAATTAAATAATGGAACATAGATAAGAATATAGATAAGAGACCAAACCTCTCCAACTGGAAATTCATGTCGTGAATAAATGCATCTGGAAAAAGGAACAGCATTATTACTATAAAGATAATAAAAAAGCTGGATGATAGCAGAAAAACCCTCGGGAAATTCTTTCTTTCATATATCAAAAAGATAAGCAGCAGGGAGATAAGAAACATAATCCCCTGGAATTCTGTAATTGTTGAAAGACCAACAGCTATTGATGCAAGATAAATCCATAAATCCCTTTTCTGGTGAAAAAATCTCAAAACAAAATACAAAGAAATCAGTGAGAAAAACATCAACTGGGTGTTAGCGAAGCCAATCCTGTCCCAGTATATGGCATCTGGATAAATAGCAAAGATGAAACTCGCCAGTAATGCGGTATTTCGATTGAAGATCTCTTTTCCAATCAGATAAACAAAAATAAGGGTTGCAAGACTATACATAACGGTCAGAGATCTCAAAACGAGGACTTCATTCCCAAAGACCTTTAAAAGAACCCCGAGGATTATAAAGAAGAGTGGTGGGTGAGGAACGAATACATAACCCAGAGAGAACCACTGCAGCCTTCCATTGATCAGATTCCAGGCGATGTTCATATTCACCCCATCATCCCAGTCCCATTCAGGAATCACATCGAGATTCCAGACCCTGAGGAGAATACCTATCACAAAGATCAAAAAGAATGCTAAGTTTGATAACCTCATATAATAATTTACTCCCTCATAGTTTTTATCTGTTATGAAAATAAGATTAATACAAAAATGAACAGATCAATAATCCTCATTACATGTATAGCCCTAACTACAATAGCATTTTCCATTCCACAAGAAATAGAGAATAAGGCAAGTGAATATAAGGGCTATGATGAACTCATTTCCAATATAACTCTTGTGAAATATAAAAATGAAACCTACTACTGGGTTGAATACTCCAGAACATTAATGTATAGTGGATCACTTTTACTGGATGAAAACTCACATCCAGTGAGGGATAAAAAAATTCTGCTTATATTCTCTATCGCAGATATAATACATAAAAACTTTAGAAAGGAGAACGTGGAGCAGCTGAGAGAATTTTCCCAATACTATAGTTCATTAGCAAATAACATCCGTGATCTCTCTCCAGAATTGGCAAACGACTCCAGGGGGATTTCAAAGCTATTACTAAGATCATCGCAGTATCTGGAAAAAAGCATAAATTCCTTCTCACCCCAAGATACAGAAAATTACCTTTATCAGGAATCAAAACTTATAAAAAAGATGCAACTAGCTTATCAAAATTCCCTCAGCATAAAAGAAACTGAGAATTCTGTCATCCTAAAAAATTATCAAGACTCCCTTGTCAATATCTTTGGAGTCATAGAGGGAAATAGAGAAAATCTTCTCAAGTCTGGAGACTACATGAGTCAGAATATCCAATCCAGGATTAGTTCAGAGGATAAAAGACGGGAAACAGAAATGATCCTCATAGTGATAACCATCCTTTTATTAATATTTGTTTTCTTTCTCAGAAGACCTAAACGCTGGCATTCTTCCAAACACCCGCAGCCTCCTCTGGGGTCATCTTAAGAATTTTCCTCAGGATATCCATCACTTCATGCACATTGAAGTCCCTCTTAGAGAGTTCATAACAAAGAGCCTCCGGATCTATTTTAACCCATTCGGAACCACCCTCAAACAATTTCTGTGCCTTTCTCTCCGATTCACAACTTCTAGCCAGTATTTTTCTGATTTCATTATCCTCCAATTTTTTCTCTTTCAAATATTTTATCAATTCCCTGCCATTGATGTGCGATTTTTTACTCTTTGGTAATCTTATACCCAATACTTTACCTCCAAGATAGATAACAAACCTTGAGATAAATACTGTAAAAACCCCCCATAATCCGAAGAATAATGCCGTGCTCAGTAATTTCTTTGGTATCTGGAGATAGACATAGACATAACTCCCAAGAACAAATAAAGGCATAAACAACAAGAGATAAATAATCTGCGTCAATCTCCCCTTTATCCTACCGAAAAAGAAACTTGCTACCTCCTCTCCGATACCGCTGCCGATCATCAAAAAAAACAAAACAAATACAGACCCAGCAATCGCACTTGCAATATCTCCCAAGGAAAACATCTTAAAAACTTATGTGATTTTCATGGATAAATACCCTTTGAATTTCTCACTTCGCCTAATACCTTCTCGGCGATCTCATACAACATTCTAACATCTCTCAATGAAACCTCATAGCCCACCTCTTTATCACCCCTCTTTGCCCTGTAAACACCATAAAGCCTCCTGAACCTCTCTTTTTTAATTCCTTTTTCAGCCATAAAATCCTCAAAGCCCTCCCGAGAATACTCCCTATCCCCAAGTTGAATAATATACATCCCCTTAAGCCTGAGAATCAATGAATAAACCGCTCCAGAGAGATCACCGTCCCTTTCAAGTTCTTTAACCAGGGTTAATGTCCTCTCAACATCTTCATAGTATTTTTTGATCTTCTCCGAATCCAGTTCGAACCCCCTCAACTTCTCCAGCAACGACTCGTTCATAATCGGAACCGCTTCCCTAATCATGGAATAGAACTCAATGGGGTGCTCTTTGAAATAATCCTCTATCTCGTCCATCCTTATTACCTCTATATTCATACCGTGCATCTCTCTCAATACTATCCCCTTGTTAGTAATCACGAAGACATCTATATCCGAATCCCTGGTTTCATCACCCCTCGCATGAGAACCATAAAGATAAATACCTAAGATATTCCCCAGATACGGTGACAGGGCATCAAGCACCACTCCATTGACACTGAATAATCTGATTAACACTAACTGGTCTATCCACTCCTTTGGAACATAAACACTACCTGAGTTCCCGGACTTCATCACCTTCTTTATTATGTGTCTTTTTCTATCCCTCTTCATTTTTGCTGATCATGATTTCTTGAATCTTCCTCCAAATACATTGGAAAGAGATCTATCAACTTCCCCTTCAGGGATTCTGCCACCTCTCTGTACTCCTCTTTTAGCTCTTCATCAATGGATTCCACAATCTCAGGGAGGTTCCCATAAAATCCTCCAAGAAAAGCACTAATTGCGGATAAATTTCTCTCTGTTGGCTTGATGAATCCATCATCCCCAATTGCCTCTGGAGGAAGAGGCTTCACCAAATGCCAAGGATTTCCATCAAGTGAATACAAAATGAGCCTGAGTTCTTCCTCGGTGATCTTCATATTCTCAATAGAATTTGTTGAATCAGAATCTAAGGTATAGGATTTTTGAGAATCAGGCTTTGACGATGAAAACTCATTACCAATGTTAGGATCTAATCCCGAGATTGAAGCAAAATTCTTCGTCAGCCCTATGAATTCTTCAATGTTCCATATATCCCATGGAGATAATGGCACTTCTGTCGGATCTAATTCCAAGATACTTCTCTGCAACTCAGTTACTCTTTCCAATATTTCGGGACTTACTGTTGCATCAACATTTCCTTTATCAGAATCCTTCGAGGAATTCAGATGTTTCTTGATCCTCTCCTTAGCCCATTCGATCTTACCATTTGTAACAATTCCGGATGCCGAACTAATGATATTGCCGGTTTGCGAGGCATATCCATCCCTCTTGGATTCGGTTTTTATTTGAGCTTCTTTGATTTTATTTGTAGAAATTCTGGATTGACCTTTTTTAGGCTTTTCGTTACTTGGATCTCCCTGGGATTTGGTTCGCTGGATAACATAGTTTTCTTTATCCTCTACATTTGTTGATCTTCCAGAACCAGTTTCTTTTTCTGTGGATTTTGATAGAGAACATCCTGTTATTAAACCGTTTTTATTCACCTCGGTCTTAACCCACACACCATCAATTTCGGCTGTGTAGATAGTAGTCACAGGTTCTCCAAATCTATCTATCTTGCCTGATAATGTCGTTATACTCTCCTCAATACTCCTCAATATAATCCGCCTAATACCCTCACTCTTTTTTACTCCAAACAGGTCTTTAAAAGGCTTTCCTTGCCTGGATTTTATTTCGTCAAGGTTTTTCCTATTCAGGAGTACAACATTTTTCCACCTGTCTTGAGTTACCCCAATTATTCCAAAACCTCGGATGATTTCCCTAGCTCTATAACCACTAACCTTATATATTACCCTCCCTCCTATCTTTACTTCTAACCTATCTGCATCCAAAATCTTTACTATAAGGTTAGTCCTTGCACCCTTAAACTCCATCCTGATGTTCCTGCCAATACTAATGGATTCTACTCTCGTATCTCCAGAAACATCTTTAAATAATTCTTTTCTTAATTCGGTTGGAACATCAGATAAAGACACATTAACTCTGGGCCTGACTACTTTAGATATAAATTCTGCAATTTCTCTGGTTATGTTTTTAACCCCATTCTCGTTATCTCCCCTTCTTTCTATAGCATTGATTTCTGGATTACTTTCTTTCCCTGTGGATTTATCCATGACTTGTGATGGCTTTTTAGTCGCCACTACACCAAAGAAGAGATGTTCGCCTTCTTTAAATACTTTTTCAGATTCTATCGCAAAGCCAGCATCTTTCAGCATAGCCCTCCATTCTTTCGGGGGCGATAGATTATTTCTGAAAATCCTGTATGTGGCAATATCAGCCTCAATCATCTGTTCTATCTCTTTCAGGCGCTGTTTGGATTCATCAGTAATCTCATTCAAGATAGTACGTAGATTATACTCTCTTGATTTATACGGCTCTCCTAGTATATCATACGCTCTGAATTCATTGAATAACTCATTAAATTTCTTGATGCTTTCATCGCTTGGTGTTTCTGTAACCTTAAATGCCGCATTAAGTAATTTCCGATATGATTCAAACACCCTCAATTGTCCTTCGAGTTCATCTATACTCGTGGGTTCCGGGTGATGGAATAGAAATATTGCTTTCCCGCTTGGTTTTAAACTCTCATAAATCTCATTAAATGCCTTCCCTGGCTCTGGCAGATATTCAGATATAAATGCTGCGGTTATGACATCTACTGTGCCGGGTTTCACTGATAAATGCTCAACATCCCCAATAGCGGATTGTAATCCCTTTTTAAAGGAATTCTTTACCGCAACCTCGGATATGTCTATATTTACTGAAGGTCCAGTATGCCCAAGTTTTTTCAGGAGTTTGATAAAGTATTCTCCCGATCCGCCACCGACATTTATAATTGTCCCATCTCTTGGTGCATCCTCAAATTTTCCTGCGACAAATTTCCTTAACTCCGGATATTCATCGTATGGGAATGCTGTGCTTTTATAGGTGAAATGTCTATTAAATGCCCTCCTGATGCTATCTTTTAACTTTTCTGAGTCGGTTTCTTTTCCTGCAGATTCCCCTTCTTTTATTTTCTCTGGAGTGGAGGATTGATCTTTTTCCTCTATACTGCTCGAAACAATTCGTTTTAAATTCCGACATTTTTCAAAATATTTTATATTATTATAAGTTTCCTTTAATTCCTCTGGCTTAAATTCTCTTATTCTTTCTACCACCTTATCACTTAGATGTATCTCACAGATTGTTTCAAGTGCCAAAGCAGCCTCTCTGCGCACATATTCATTGGGATCTCTGCATGCTTTACACAAAGGACGAATCGCGGGAATTATTTTATCTTTATATTTGTCTGGAAGGTTCTCTGCTATTTTTCTAAACGCATTGGCGGCATGTTCGCGCACAGATCCCAGCTCATCCATCATCAGTCTTCCAATTAAAGGACGAATCGCGGGAATTATTTCCTTTTTATATTCCTCCGGAAGATTTTCTGCAATTATCCCAAGTGCCCAGGCAGCATTTGCACGCGCCCCCCAGCAGGTATTATCCTCCAGCCTTCCAATTAAAGGTTTAATTGCGTGGATTATCTGGTGTCTCTCATCTTCTGGAAGCTTTTCTGCCATTATTCCAAGTGTCTTAGCGGCATTGGAACGCACATTCGGATCACTATCCTCAAGTGCTTTAATCAGATGTGGAATATCCCCCTCATTATATCCCTCTGTAATCTCTCTTTTTAGTTTTTCGGCAATTTCATTATATCCCAACTCTCCAGAACCAGTTTCTTTTCCTGAGGATTTCCCTTCAAGATGCTTTCTTATAAATTCACCAACTATCTTAATTCTATCAACGGGCCCCGCAGTTTTAAGACTGTTTAAGAAAGAGGAGATTTCATCATCATCTATTTTATTAACGATCTCACAGGCGATTTCGCGTTTATTCTCAATATCCCCAAGCCTGTTATAGAATACCCTCTCCAATAATGCCCTGAGAATCTCTCCATCATTTACCTCTTCTTTATTTATTTCATTTATGAATCTGAATAATAACTCGCTTTCTTTGGAATCAAATCTGATCTCCGGAATCTCTTTTTCCTCAAATTTGTATGGAACGGAAGCGTGGGGCTCATCAAACACAACTAAGAGCTTTACTTCATCCTTTTCCTCAAATTCAGGATATCTCTCTATTAAATCTTCTGGAATTCTGGAGATGTTCTTAACTATCTCATCTTCTCTTTCCCTTTCAACTTCGCTAAATAACTCAAGGTATTCTCTCATGCATTCAATAGAATTCTCGACATTCCCATACTTAAATTCTCCTAAAGCCTTTTCCAAGATCTTTCTTGAATTCTCGATATCTCTTTTATAATAGGTAGTATAATCGTAATCTGGAACATCAACGAAATAAATCGGCTTTTTCGAGTCATACAGAGATTTAAACAGTTGTTCATAGAACTCAGGGAATCCAATATATCCTCCTCTAAACCAAATCCAGAAATCCCTTAATTCAATATCCTTAGAGATAACTTTCCCCCATTTCTTAATAATCCTTTCATTATAACCTGTTATCTCCGGGCAGACCATATCTGGATCAAACTCCTTAATAACCTTTCCTATAGCTTTGGCATCCAACTCAGTTTCATGAGGAACAAATATGAATTTAATCTCGAATTTTTCTTTTAGGGTTAGGGTATATTCAAAGGGATCTTTTGTAGTGCCTAACTCTCTCTTTGGGGGGTTTGCATTCCCCTCCTCAATAGAAACACCTTTTTTCAATAAACCCCGTTTCTCTAAAACCTCTAAAACCTTCTTGCCTCTACTATCTGTCCTGAATTTACTAAATAACCTGCTTGTTAGCTCATCGCGACCCTTGGCCCACTCTTTTAATTCTGAACAGAATTCTTCTACATTACCGACTCCAACCTTCTTAAGGTCCCGCTTTAGATTATCACTACCAAGTGTTTCCTCATCGGGAGAGAGTTGCAGCATCTCTTGAGGTTCTAATGCTATCCGCTCTATACCCCATATCTCGCTAAACGGACTCCTATATCTCTTATCTTCCGGAATATTAATACTGCTCTGAATCAGCATATCAAAATCTACCGGAGAACCCTCCTTTTCTTTTATGAATATTTCATAGTTATTTACCTTCTCCCTTGCATACGCATCACTGGTGCTAAGATCGATATTTTCAATGCGTTGCTCTGGAACGGCAAGGCAATTCTGAGGTCCAAAAAACACAGTCTCCAGACCAGAACGCTTACCAGTTAAATGCAGATAAGAAAAGTTAAGGTTTGATATTATATCAATGTCACCAGGCTCAAGGTAAGGATTAAACCTCGCCGGAATCTTATATCTATAATTTCCGCTTCTAATTGCCTCTCTTTCCTCGACCTCACTTCCCGGAATAACAGATTGTGCATTTCCACCATAGTCTATGATAATAACATATCCCGCACTTCCCTTTCGATTTAAAATCTCTGCTACAGAACGGATATAATTACCGGAATCCGTATTCACGGGCATGACAATGGATCGACCTTTATTAGAGATGATCTTTTCAACTATAAATGGCCGCATCATCTCGATGTATTCGAAAAGCTCCGGGAATGAGCTCCCATCGACGAATATCTCTTTAAAGTACAATCCCAGATCAAAGATGTCCTTAATACCCTTATCTTTCAAACCAGCGAGATGATTCTCCAGGTCTATGAAATCCTTTTTGGAGAGGTATATTGATTCCTCAAGTTCGGGCAGACCGAATGTCTCAATATACCTCTGGCTTGATGCCATCAGCTTATTCACTTTTCTTGTTGAGAGATTGAGTCTGTGGAGAGCATCCTTTTCTAAGGTGGGAACTGGCAGACAAACCTCAAAGGTGCCTTTCTCTATAAAGGCTTTACCTAGACGAATCCTCTCAAAACCAAAGGTATCCATCAACTCATTGGATAAAATGACCCCTTTAAAGGGTCTCCTGGTAAACTCCGAAAGATCTCTGGCGTCCGCATATTTTACGCGAATATGCCGGCCAAATTTAGCATTGAGCTGCTTCTGCCTCTCTCTCAGGGTGGGAGAGATCTCCCCTATCGTGTATACAAGATTTTCCCAGAGCATACCCCAATGTCCTCCCTCTTTACTCTTCCTTGATAGATAGGAGAGGATATCGTGGGCCAGAATTCCACTACCTGCTCCAAGCTCCAATACCTCAAATGTTTCTCCCTTCTTGATTAAACCCGCTTCCTTCATGCTCCACCACATGGCAAATATCTGCTTGGCGATCATTTCACCAAACAGTGGAGAGAGAATTTCGGGAAAGGTATCAAAATCTCTCTTCTCTATTGCCCGTCCACCAATCTTGGCTTTTCCAGAACCGTAATAGCCCCATTTGGGATTAGATAATACCGTATTCATATACTCCCGGAAGGTGAAGAATGTCTCTTTCAGTTTTCTTACATCAATTCCAGTTTCATCTACAGAAATTTCCTCTACAGAATAATCGTGATCTTTCTTCATCAGGAGGAGAATCTCATTTCTGGTATCGGTATCCAGATCAGAGGCATACACATATAGTTTAAGGCTTTTTTTAACCTCTCTTCTGATACCCTCATCCCCGATTTTCAGGATGCCGTTGTTCCACAGATCGTGAATCTTCGAATGCCGCTCGATTGGATTACAACTCTTCAAGATTCTCTTAAATTCCATCCAGATCTCATTTAATCTCTTTTCTCTTTCCCTACCTCTGAGTTTAATCGCTCTCTGCAGTGATTTCCCAATGTCTTTTGTTAATATCTCACTCAAGCCGACACCAAGGTCATCTGTCTTCAGGTATTTACAACAATTTGCATAATCCTCCCTGGTCAGATAATAGATTCCATCCTTCCAATAGATCTTTTTCTTATTCCTTACGACCCAGCCATAGACATTGCCTCTAATTCCATCAATATCCTTAGAATTCAGCCTTACATAATTCTCCAGTGAATCAGTGATATCAAGTATTTCCGGTGGCTTAACCACTGACATCTGACTCCAGAATCTATCATAATCCTTTACTTCATACCTCACGTTTCCGAGCAAGACCCTACCCTCTTCGTACTCTTTTCGTATGAAATCTATATCCCTGTGAGCTTTATAGTAATCTTTATCAGTTATCGGATTTCCTTCGGTATCTGTTAATATTGCCCAGATGGTCTTTCCTTTGAGTTTAACCTTGTATGCGATGGGACTTCCCCTTCTGTGTGATATTGAGATCTTTTGTAGATTCTCTTCCCTTAATGAATTCGGGTCAAATTCTGGAGCAAATCCATAATTCATCAGGGATTTTATAATCCCAACGCTTAGACGACGGTATATTATCTGGCCATATGGCATCACCCTGGAAACCACGAATTTAGTAGCACCCCTGGATATAAGATCATTAAAGGCGATATTCAGGATGTTATAACTCAATCCCTTACCTCTGTACCCTTTACTGAGTTCGGTATGTCCAATATATCCAGTTTTTTTGTCATGATCATAAGAAGTCATTATTCTGCCTATTCTCCTCAACCCCATGAGTCCCTTCCTGTATATCGTATGTACTACTCCTCTGTGTGGTTTTTCCTTATATGGTATCTCCAGTTCGTCCCACTCAGTGTGTTTGATCTCACACTTCTCCCTTAGTTTACTCTCCAAAATCATTAATTCTATGTCTTTTGGGTTCTTAGTTGTTTTATTCGGCACTGGTTTTTCTCTACCCCCAACCTCTTTAATCTTTTCTCCAGCCCTTTCAATCATCCAGTCAAATTCATCCAACAATCTTCCGGATATGGGGCTACTCATGAAATATCCAGCTTCACTTGATGTTTTTGTTTCTCTCATGACGGGTGATGATTCCTTTTCTCTTTCCACACTTCTTCTTAGCTCCTCCAGATATGGCTTTACCAGTTCTTTGTTTTCAGCTGCCTCCAGTAATCTTATTGCCAATAATCTCTTTAGCTCGAAATATTTCCTTTTGACTTTCTCCAGATCACCCCCATATACCTTAAGCTCTCCCTTATCTCTTTTGATAATGTAAACCTCCCCTCTATCAGTTATCTCCAATTCACCACCTTCCGTCTCCTCAATCATGGCATTTTCTGAGAGTGTAATTCCATGAGATCTGAAGTTCTCTTTTAATTCCTTCAGGATCTCGGATAAACTGGTCTCTCCCTGTTTTGCCTTTAATCCCACTGGATCTATGCTGAACAGATATCTACCATATAGCCTTATCAATACATGGTCCCTATCCGGACAATGCCCTGTCATACAACAATACGAAAGAGACCCAAAACAAACCTCATTACTAAACCAGTTATTTTCTCTGGCAAACTCGTCTTTTATCTCCTTAAATCTGGCTTCAGAAAGACCGATTTCATCCAGCACTCCTGTGCGGTATTTGCAGCCTTTCATATGAGGGTCACAGCAGAATGATAAGGCACTGAGGATCTCTCCACCAACGCAGAATGGGATAGGACATCTTGACCATCCAGGTCTTTCGCGCGTTTTAAGCAGTAGAAGCTTTGCCTTCTCCTCTATCGCTCCATTGCTATTGTAATATAGCGATTTTTTATATTCCCTCCTCAGAGCAGTTCTAGCAATCTTCCTGAGATCTTCCTTCTCTTCCTCGTGTAATTTACTCCACAATTCATCCGCATTTACTCTTCTCTCTTTTTCCAGCCTCATCACCTTCATCCTCTGTTCAATGGCTGGATAGGATTCTTCTATACCTTCTTTTTCCGTTTTTCTAGCCTGGAATGGTTTCTCTCCCGCTTCGAAAAGATGAATTCTCCTTAGGTTACCATTAATCTTGCTTTTATCCTTCTCCTCTTTACCTATCTTATATACTGGAGGCTCCTCTCTACCAGACTTAAATGTTTCTATTGGTTTTATTTCGAAATATTTTTCAACTATTTCTTTACGCCTCTTATCATCTAAATCTCTCTCTGCCATCTCCAATTCCCTGGCACATTGCTCAAGTGCCTTAACAAATCCCTCAATTGTTCTTACAGTGACATATCTCTTGGGGATATACCTGGTTCCAATAAAGCCCTCCCTATATTTTACGAAAATGGTCTCTGGAACCAGGTATCCGAATACCCTCATCCTGTAGATCATATTTTTTACATCCAGAGAAGAGGGAAGTTCATCACCATTTGGATGGTAGTGGAACGCATCAAGGACATACCCCTTTTCTATAGATAATTTTTCTCGAAGTGCAGAATCTCTCATTGGAACTCCAACCACTCTCAGCCCGCTTTTATTTATTCCCTGACAGTGGCATTCGGCTCTGTGAATCTTTGTTTTCCTGTCCCTACTTACATAGACTAAGCCACCTGCTTCAGTCAAATTTTCATCTATCTCAAAGTATAACCCTCTCCTTAGAAATTCTATCATCACAAACTCCCTCAGGGTGACTCTTCTTCCCTCTTCTGTATACACAGAGATATCTTTCAGCCCAATGGGTTCGCCATTCTCCAATTCTGGTGTTTCTACCCTGAAGGTTCTCTTCTTGACACCCGCCTTAATAATTGACAGCTTGTTCTTCTCTGTATCAACAATAATCCTTTCATTCCTGCCTGGCGAAGGGATAAGGAGATAATCGCCCTTTCGTATCTTAGCTCTGGAAGCGAGCTTTAGGTCGGATAGCACCTTCTTGTAGATTTCAGTATACTCTTCAGTCCAGTTCCATACCAAGTGGGTTACAATTGCATCCTCGGATATCGTTCCGCGTCTGAATCTGTACTTCTGTTTTACCTTCTTCACCATCGTCCGGATATCCTTGAAATCCTCTGGATTATTTAGCACAATTTCAAGGCTATGCCTCAGAATATTCTTCATAATCCTTTTATCCTCTATTCTGCGCCATGTACAATACCGCCTGATCTTATCAACCATGAAATCGAGAACCTGTCCACCTTCATGATAGCCCTTAGATGCCAGTGTATGAGCGACCCCATGGTAGAGCCCGTCTCCAACACCCTCTATCAGATGCCCTAAAACATCCTTGAAAATTCCTTCATCCTTGAGAACATAATTGAGTTCATAGAGCCAGTTCTGTCCCAGGAACCTGGTTCGAAGTTCAAAGTTCTTTTTCAATGCATTTCTGCCCTCAGGGGTTAGCCTGTATTTCTTTATCATCTGGACGCCTTTGAAATCTTGTGGGTTTTTGACTATGTTTCGGAGCGTATTCTCCAAGATTGACATTATCTCTTCATGGCTTTTTATTTTCCTCGCATCGCAGTATTCATAGACTATTTTCACAATGTGATTTAGAACCAGACCCTCCTTTGCAGCCGGAGGTAACTCGACGATAATTCCGGGTGCACCGGGAATATATTCCTCTGTTGTTAGAACACGCATCAATTTCTCTGCGGCATCGGAAATAACCTCCTTCTTCAATGCATATCTCTCGATATTTCTTATCCAGAGTGGTTTTTCAATCTCCTTCTTAATCAAATCCAAGAATTTCTCCTGCAGTTCGTTAAATTCTTCTGCAGTTAACTCCTCCTTCTCGTAACTTTTCTTAATCTCTGGGTTTTCATACAGGATTTTATCTATAATTCCTCTCAACTCCTCCGGCTCAACCTCTAAAAGAATCTCCTCATCCCTTGTCGGATCAGGGAGGATCTCATTATCTACCAGAATCTCATAATTCTTTATCACCTTCTCAGAGTTCTCCACATATCTCTTGGCTAATTCCATATCCTTTAAAACCTCATCCGTTAGAATTCCACCATACTCCAGCAGATCTCTCGTGTCATCAACTAATTTTCTGAGTTTCTTGTCATCTGGGAATTCTCTTAGGATACCTATATCGCGTAGAATCACCCTGGCGGTGTATTCCCTTATCTCTTCTGGATTATAGTTGGCTCCGGTTCCTATTATTTCTTCCCTCTCTTTTAAGGATATCCTTTTGTTTTTGTGCCATTTCCCCCATTCTATCTTAACCCATCCATCGCCCTCTAGCATATCAACCCACTTTCTAATCGTAGAGGGATCTAATCCCGTCTCGCTCACGATTTCTTTTGTACTCAAGCCGCATCTTCCAACAGATTTCAGAATTCTGCCGGCACCGCTATTTTCCCAGATATATCCCTCTATTTTCTCCGGATGGAATTCTATTATCAATCTCTTTCCTTCTTTCCACTCCGTCTTTATTATACCCTTCTCCTCCACGTCATCTATGATCCGTCTAATGTCAGAAAAGGATACCTTAATGCCCACCCATCTCCCGGTTATATCAGAACCAGAGTATTCTTGTTCTTCCAGATACTTTATTACCCTCCCCTCGGGTGTATTCTCCTTGAGATATTTCTCTGCTTCAAATACCCACATAACATTATCTACAGTTACTTCGATACCCCAGCCCGCCAATATCTTTTCTGCTCTATAGATATCTCTCAGATTAATATCCAAGTTAAATCTCTCCTTTATTTCCTCTCGTATTTTTGTGGATGTGGAAATCCCACCGAGTTCCCTTGGTGGTTTTTTCTCTCGTTCTAACCCTCCCTGCATCTCCCGTATATCTCCCTCTATAGATAACTCATAGCCTCCCTCAACCTCTCTGATATATCCTCCCCTCGATAGAGTAACCAAGGCGCCTAACTGTCTCCCAGGGATAATCTCCCTAATCCGTGCACGTGTAATAACAGAATCAGATTGCATCATACGCAGCTCTATCATCCTGAAAAATACCTCCTCTTCCTTCATCAATCCCAGGCTAATCTCTTTTTTAATTCTCTCGGGTAGCAGATGATAACTAAATGGAGATTTTATAAGCCCTAAGTTTCTCAATTCCCCTTCGGTTTTTTTACTCCATACACGTACCTTGCCCACATACTCTATCACTCCCTCTTTATGCAGTTTCCACATACCCTTACTAATATTTACCCTGTGTCCGGTAGCTTTTTCAATATCCTCCAGTGTGAAGAAGGATAGACCGGATTTGACCATACCGAAGAATACCTCTCTTGCCACTCCAGTTAATCTGAATGAAGACGCCAGTTCTTTTATCTTTCTTTCTTCTGACTCTGGTAATTCCTTCCCGTGTAACCCCTTAATTAACTCCCTCTCCTCCTCTGTCAATTCTTTTTTCAAGGCTAGAGAATAGAGCAGTTTTTCGAATTTGTAGGTTAATTCCCACTTACCCCCTGCCTTCCTTATGTAACCCAGTTCTTTAAATTTACTCAGGGTATTCCTGATAAAACTTCGTATGAGAGATTTCCTGATATCTGCGAGACCCTTGCCCTCATATATGTTGATTAATATTCTCTTCTCATCGTCATTCAGATCGAGTTCTCGAATAACTTTAAGTATTTTAGCCCTGTTCTTCTCTAGTTCGTCCAGGTATTTTTCATATTCTTCAATAAACTTGATCGCATTTCTGTTTATGCTATAAAAGATCACTTTTGTTAATGTAGGTAGAAAATGAATACCCCTCCGCGTTTCAATTAGATTGGTATCCACGAGTTGATTCACTATCTGTCTGGCAAGAACAGGGGTACCAAATACCTTTGCCAGATCATGAGAAGTAACCTCTCGAAATACCCTGTTCTGATAATGGGTAATCTCACCCTTTCTGGATCTCTCACATAACCCCTTTATTATAACTAAATTATATCTTTGCTTCTTTGATAGATTTTCAAATTCTTTTTCAAGCACCTCCGGCTTTATCGCTCTCTCTTCCTCGCGTAGTTCTTTCTTCTCCTTTAATTTTTTAATCCCTTCCTTGATCTCTTCAACTGTCCTCATGCCCTCCGGGATTCCCCTTATAATCCCATCTAATTCCTCCGGCTCAATCTCTAAAAGAAGTTCCCTGTCCATGATCGGATCTACAGGGAAATACTTGGAGAGAATCTCATAATTCTTTATCGCCCTCCCGGCATTGTTTGCATACTCCTTGGCGAGTTCTGTATTCTTTAAAACATTATCTGTGAGGATTCCTCTTTTCAGTAATTTATCAACAGGATAGCTATAATCACCAGAGAGTTTCAGTTTCCTCAGAATATCCCTTATTCTGGGCTCTATACCCCTCTTTGGCTGGTATCTGGCTATAGCATCTTCTACTTTTTCTTTTACCTCTTTACCCTGATTTTTTATCCATCCCTCGAAACCGTCTTTAAGGTATTTATTTTTTTCTTCTAATGCAATCTTTGAGATGACATATAGTATGGCCTCTTCGGTAACCTTAAACTCCTCTGCCAATTTTTCTGGGGAAATCTTTGGATTCAGGTAGATTTTACCAACAATAAACATCTTTTGTTGAGGATCCCGACAGAATCTCCACGAATCCAGTATCTTTTTTACATTTTTATCGGTTTCTGCCCGTTCATCGATTGCTGAGAGCAGTTTACTTAAACGAGCCGGAACAATCCCCAATCTCTCAGCAAGTTCCTTTTCGGAAAGCCAGAATTCCTCATTGATGATATTGATTAGATTCTCCAGACCAGGGAGTTCTGCCTTTTCTTTCTCCTCTCTTGTAGTACCCGATTTCTCAATCCGCGGTAGTCCCGTGCTTCCCTCGGGCGGGTGTGTTTTTTCCTCTATTTCCTCTTTGGCTTTGTGCCCCTCATCTGTAACATCTAACTTCTCTAATTCTTCAAGTCTCTTGTCTGCCTTTTTAATGAAATCCTCTAAGTATTCGGAACTGAAGAGCATATTCCTGATTTCCCTCGCAGTGATCTTCTTGGCCTGCCTTTTTTCTTCTAGTTTTTTCACCCGATTTACAGTTTCTTTGATCTTGTCTTTAAGATTCTCGACCTGATTTTCCGTGAGTTTATAAGGTAATTGCTTCAAGAATTCGGGTAAATCATTC
>Ga0190363_1000149_pt1 | contig 39187 bp, 46 predicted proteins | sample 48721867_MG_FD_161272 | JGI IMG/M metagenome (GOLD analysis project Ga0190363, IMG submission 161272) | Hydrothermal vent microbial mat bacterial communities from Southern Trench, Guaymas Basin, Mexico - 4872-18-6-7_MG | ecosystem: Environmental > Aquatic > Marine > Hydrothermal vents >... | reverse complement strand
AAGTCACGTAGCAGAAAAACTGCGTCAATAAAAGACGTATTACATGAACTTTTAAGGTTTAAAGAAGTAAAACTGTTTGTTTATCCTAGTGTTCCCGACGTTATTATTTCCTCGGTGATTATCTCTAAGCTTATAGATAGAAACGTGAGATTAGCTGTTAAGGTAGAACCGTTAATTAAGGGCAGTGATATTAAAGGAGAGACTATAATAAGTTTAGGTATACCTCTTAGTAAGAATATCATAAACGTTCTAAATAAGTATGCTAAAGGCGGACACCTTATAGGACTATGTAGTAAAGAGTTGAGGAGTTATGGAAAAAATATTCCATTTTTAAATTGCATTGAGAATCATGAGCCATTAGCTACGGCGGCATGGCAACTATTTAAAGAAACCTACGATCACTTAGACTACATCCTCACATTATCTTCGATATTTGCACATAATTTCTTTAAATATCCTAAATCCATGATTGAAGAAATGTTTCTTAGCGAATGTGTTAGTAGGGATATTTTAGACAGAGTAAAAAGTTTAAGAGTAGCCGGTGTAAACTATAAGCCCTTATATAAAGCCCTCGCTTGTTCCCTAATACCGTTCTTCTTCGGAATCTCAGGTAGTTTTATTGAAGCAGAGAAATTTCTCCGCACACACGGAATAGTTGATTTAAGCGCTAAACTCATAGAACATGACCCAGCAAAAATAAAGGAAATAGTTGAAGACCTTTTAAAAGTAGCTAATAAAGTAAGGGAAAACGCATGGAAAATAGAGGATTTAATCGGTGAGACATATAGTTTAAAGAAAAAAATGTTTAAAGAAATATCCAACGATGTCTTAGAATTAGCCATAGTACTAGATACAGTAGTTGAAACGTATGGTTTAGAAAAATCCGTCTTTCTAAAAGAACAGTTTTCTTCATTTCTAAAAACCATAGGACCAACATATTTCAGCATAGTTAAGAAGCTGGGTAAAATAGTAAATGCAATTCAGGAAGCAGGATTAAGGGAGTTAGAAGTAAATGGTAGAATAATGAAAATACTGCCTCCAATAAATATGGATAAGATTCCATATTACATCCTCGAATCCTTACTTCTAACAGCAGGCTTCATAGACTATGAAGATGTATTCATTGTGGATCATAGAAGAACATTACTACTACCATATACTACTATACGTAGAGTGTTTGGCGAATATTCATGTAATGTCTTGGAAAAATTCATGAAGAAAGCTAGTGGAGAAAAAGCTTATGGCTTAACATTTAGAGCTCTAAGAGATATCATCGAATGCTTAAGGGAGGTCTAGATGAGGATTATATCTTTGCTCATACTAAACTATGATGAGCCTAAAAAAGCAAAAGCAGTATTTTATGCCCTCAAACCAGATAATGTATTAACTAAAAAGAACATGGTTATAAAAGATTCTTTAGAAGGTTCCAGTGTGAAAATAGTCATAGAGATAAAAGATGGTATTGAAATTATCGGTACGCTTTATAGTACATTAAACGAAATATTGGCACATACTAAATCCATTGAAAACCTGCTTAAGAAAATTAAATAAAGTAATAATATATCATGAAATTTCGCAAAGTAAGTCTTTTATACTACTTTTTAATCCTAAATTGGTAGCCAAAATACTGCTTAGCCATGGGGAGGAATAGGTGCCAACACCTAGAGCTGCTGTAAAAGATAAGTGGAAAGTGAAAAAATGGTACACTGTAGTAGCTCCACCTGTTTTCGGCGAAGTACCTTTGGGGACAACTCCTTCAGATAATCCATTAAAACTTGTAGGTAGAGTTATTGAAACGACGCTTTACGATTTAACGGGAGATTTTACATTAGTTCACGTACATTTATATTTCCAGATAGTCAAGATTATTGGGAATAAATGTATTACTAGGTTTAAAGGACATGAATTAGCTAGAGACTATATGAGAAGTATTGTCAGGAGAAGGAGTAGTAAGATTCAAGGAATATTCAATATTCGGACAAAAGACGGTTACGGTTTAAGAATAACGGCAGTTGTTCTAACATCTTATAGATGCAAAACATCTCAAAAGAGAGCTATTAGGAAAATTATGAAGGAAATCATTGAACAAAGAGCTTCAGAACTAACCTTGAACGACCTCATTAAAGCCATGATCTTCGGTAAACTTTCAAGTGAAATTTTTGCTCAAGCAAAGAAAGTATATCCTCTAAGGAAAGTTGAAATATATAAGTCCAAGCTTCTTACAATACCTACACCTGAAGGCCCTAAGCCCGCTACGGTAGTTTCTCCACTAATGCTTAAAGGTAAAGAAGCAGAGAAAATAGTAAAAGAAGTTATTGTTCAGCCGGAGAAAGCTTAAAGAAACATTATAAAGAATAATCATTTTTGAGCAAAATCTAATTCATCTTAGGGGCTAGCTTTTTGAATAAGCCTAATATACTTGTTAAAACACCTTTAGGTATGGAAAACATTGTAGCTGCAAGAATTCTTGAACTAACCCCTAATGTGAGAATTACTCCAAGACCTAAGGGGTTTTTAGGCCTAGTTTTAGTTGAAGCAGAAAAACATTTCGAAGTAGCTGAGCAGATTAAGAAAAATATTCTTGAAGCAGAAAAAGTTATTCCAGCATATGAGGTTGTAGAAACAAGTTTAGATAAAATAGTTGAAGCGGCAAAAAAAGTAGTTAAAAACAGAATAAAACCATATGAAACTTTTGCGGTAAGAACAACTCGTAGAGGTAAACATAGCTTTACAAGCTTAGACGTTAATGTTAAGGTAGGTGCTGTAGTTAAAGAAATTACAAATGCTTCTGTAAACCTTTCATTTCCAGATAAGATAGTTGCCGTTGAAATTATAGGAGACATAGCTTTAATATCCGTACTAAAGGGAGCCGAAGAATATAAGAAAATGAAACCGGGAAAGAAGCCAGTGATTAAATATTTACATAAGATCTCGTTTATTCAAATGCCTTACCTTGGACCTTTAGATGCATCTTACACTATGGGTGTTAGAATAGGTAGAGAAGCTCAAACATTTGAAGTTAAAGAACTAGTGATAGCACCTATAGGTTCTGTTCCAGCAGAACAGCTTTTAATGTTCCTCAAAGGTGTTTACGAAGGAATAGAATCAAGGTATAATATTCAGAGGAAAACATATGCTAGAAAAGTAAGCAAAATTCCCGTTTACGTTCAAGATTTATATCAGCTCGTTAGAGACAGGTTCAAGGAACCAATAATAGTTTTTGAACCCGAAGGAGAACCGATAACTAAAGTTAAAGATAAAATAGTGGAAATTTTTGAAAACCCTAAAAACAAGAGAATAAATATCCTCGTAGGTTCCCGTGTAGGCATACCTGTAGGAATATATAGATTTGCAGACCTCATATTAGACATAGCACCTGGAATAACTATTTCAACAGATTTAGCTGCTGCATCCGCAATAATAGCTTTAATCACGGTGCTCGAAAGTGAATGAGGTTAAAACAGCTGTAATTTTAGCTGCAGGTAAAGGTGAAAGACTACAGCCATTCACATACACTAAACCTAAGCCTTTAATTCCCATTCTAAATAAGCCGTTCATAAGCTACATTTTAAATACTCTCTTAGCCTATGATTTTAGGAAAATAATTGTTGTCGTTAATTATCTTAAAGAAAAAATAATAGACCATATAAATAGGAACTACGGTAGCAAAGTTAACATAGAGTTTATTTATCAAGAAAAAACGTTGGGCACAGGTCATGCGGTAAAAACTTTAAAGAACATTGTAAACGAAAGATTTCTCTTAGTTTATGGGGATGTTTATGTAGAAAGAAAAGTCGTTAAGAAAATTTTAGCTGAAGCAGAAAGTTTTGAAAACGTTTTGATAGGTGTTCCTGTAAATAATCCCTGGGATTACGGTGTTTTAATAGTTAAAAACGGTTTTCTAGAAGGTATAGTGGAAAAACCTGAACAAGGTAAGGAGCCTTCAAACATAATTAATGCTGGAATATATGTTCTAGATACAGAAATATTTGACTACCTTGAAAAAATAGGTACTTCTCCTAGGGGCGAGATAGAACTAACAGATGCTATCACTAAACTTGCAAAAAGAAGTAAAGTAAAGGTTGTTACTGTAAATTCCAACGAGTGGTTCGAGTTAGGTAAAGTATGGGATATTCTTGAACTAAACAGGGTAATGTTGGAGAAGATAGGAAAAACAAAAATCAAAGGTATAATTGAGGAAAACGTTTCAGTAAAAGGACATGTTATTGTAGGAAAAAACACTATTATCAAGTCTGGGACATATATTGAAGGACCAGTGTTTATAGGTGAAAATTGCGTTATAGGGCCGAATTCCTATATTAGACCATACACTGTTTTAGGTAACCATGTTAAAATAGGCGCTTCATGTGAAATAAAAGCAAGCGTAATAATGGATCATACGCATATCCCGCATTTAAACTATGTTGGAGACAGCGTAATAGGTGAACATGTTAACTTTGGAGCTGGAACAATAACTGCAAACCTAAGATTAAACGATAAAACAGTTAAAGTCACTTTAAAAGGTAAAAGGATCAATAGTGGAAGAAGAAAACTTGGAGCATTTATAGGAGACCACGTTAGAACAGGAATCAACGTTTCCCTCATGCCAGGGGTGAAAATAGGTCCATATGTCTGGATAGCTCCAGGACTTGTAATATACGAAGATATTCCACCGTATTCTTTTGTAAAGCAGTCAAATAAAAGAAACTATATTATTGAAAGATTAACCATTTAGAATAAAGGTCCATAGGCCTTTAAAGAAACAATGATTGGAATTACAATATTTTATAAAGGAGCATTAAGAAAGTTAAAGTCCTACAGCGTCTCTACCAATTTCCTTTATGAGCTTTTCTATATTTTCAGGTGTCCCACAGAAAACGCCAACATTACCAACTCTAATTTTTCTTAGGCCATAGTTTTTCATTATTTTATAGGCTGAAACCATTTCGCTATATGTTGGTTTTCTAAATCCTAGAAGCATATATTCTGGAAAGAAAGCAAGTAATGTTACTGGTATTTCCTTGTCTATTTCTGAAAGATGTTTAGCGAAGTTTTCTATTTGATCTATTCCTACGAACCCTGGAATGTATATTAGAACAATTTCTAATACTATTCCAAGTTCCTTAGCTATCAAAGGTACTTTAAGAATCCACTTATTAGTTGTACCGCAAAGTTTTTTGTATATTTCTTCGTCAAAAGCTTTCATATCAAGCCAGATAGAGTCTAATCCAGCAGAATAGTATGCTTCAAGGTTTTCACGTACAAGACCATAACCGTTAGTTTCAATATGAATCCACATTTCAGGGGCTTCTTTCTTAATAAGCTTAAACGTTTTAATGTAGAAGCTAGGTTGACAATATAAATCCCCACCGGTAAATGAAATAATATTTCTAGCGGGACCATAACCTTGAGGAGAATAGAGTATCTGTTCAGGCTTAAGTTTACCTGGGCAAAAAACTCCTCTGCCTTCAGAAGACTTACATATACCGCAATGAGCGCATAAGTCTGAAGCGTGCCACATAGTAGCTCTTTCTCTAGGTTCCCAAACAGTTACAATTTCTCTGTACTTTAAAACTTCTTTAACAATGCTCTCAGGGCTCATCCATTTGCCTTTAGCATGCTGCGAAAAATACCAGCTATGACACTTTAAACAGTTATGATTGCAACATGACTGGTATATGGAAAGATAATCTTCAGGCCTACTTAAAACAATGTCGTAAATAAGCCTTTCAACGTTACCTTTCAACACTCTTAACCCAGCATCACATGGCCTCATAAACGTGTTATTAACTGTAATAACGTTACTGCATGAACTATAGCCTATGGATTCAAGGTAGCAAGCCACTTGCAGCACCTAGTTGAATACTTTACACTATAATGTACTCAAAAATGCACGTTATTTTCTATCTTAAAACTTTAAACAAAACTATGACCGCTACTATAGCTACTATAAAGCAAGCTAATACTGCTAATGCCACATCCTCTGTTAGTGGAATAATTAATCCTGGCAGTATAACATAAGCTCCTCCTTCCCTAATACTTAACAGTAATGTAGCTAAAAATGTAAGGACGAAGCCGGCGAACATAAGGATGAAACCTATCCATAAAGACTTAGTAAATAAACGTATTTCGGGAAGTATGGTATGTGGCCGTACATGTGCTTCTCTTTTAAAACAATCAATACATAGCCACATTGAAGGTTCAAAACAACTGCTACAAACCACCCTACCACATTTCTGACAAACATACATAGCCTGCTTTTTGTGGCAAATACTGCATAGCGGAGCTCCCATGTTTTACCACTGTATTTTCTATTTTTCTTTTTTAAGAACTACTTCTAAAACTCCATGTTTATAATGGGCTTTAGCTGTCAAAGGATTTACTTTAGATGATAACCTTATTTTTCTATAATAACCTGGAGCTTTTATTACAAGAGTGCTTTTATCTTCAAGAACTTTAACGTCAATGTTCTCCTTACTGACTCCCCTAATTTCAGCGACAACTGTTATTGTGTCTTTATCTTCAAAAACGTCAACATCTGGGTACTCTTCGCTAATTTCTCTTATCTTAGGAGGGGCTTCTTGCTCCTCATTTATTTCTTCTTTGGATCCATTTTCAATTACGCGTCTTCTAGGCCTTCTACCGAATTCTCTTATAATGGGCCTACCATCAGGGCCTATAGTCACCGAAAACCCGTAAAAGTACTCTTCAGGTCCTTTCTCGAGGCCTTCAGGTTCTTTTTCTAGGAATGTTTGGAATTCTTTTTCTAAAAATTTCTCTATCTCTTCAAATTCTTTTAGAAACTCCTTAATTATCCTTCTAAGGGAATCTTCATTGTCAAATGTCATTGTTTACCACCTGTCTGAAATTGTCTTGAAGAGTTTAAGTATTTTAACTTATACGATCATTGAAATACATGGTTACTTTCTTAGCAGTTCCTCTAACTGTGGCTTTAGTTCCTCTACTTTATGCTTTATATACCTTATAAAGAGTTTTAGCAGTAGCCTTACAGGCAGTTTAGTAATTCCTTTTAGGTAGAACTTGTCCATCATTTCTTTAGCCCAGTACATACTATGGTTAAGTGTTTTTAATAGTACATCAACATGTTCAGGTTTAACTTGCTTCTTTCTAAACCAATCTTTATGCTTTAAAACACCCATAGGTACGAAGAACATTGGAACTATTAAGCTCCTATAAGGCTTAAGCCTATCAAGCAATTCTGCTGTTTTAACTATATCGTCTATAGTTTCTCCTGGAATACCTAAGATTATCGTTGCTGCAGGTACTATGTAGTTTTCATGCATTATAGCAAAAGCATCTTCAACTATTTCAGGCCATTTTTCAGGAGGATATGGCGCGGCTTTTCCAGGCATTACGATTTTAGCTAATCTAGGTGAACCTGTTTCAATACCTACTTGAACACCCATAAACTCCTGGTTGCCTACTAAAATTATGTCTTTCATAAGCTTACTTATTAAACCATATTTTTCCTCGGTATATTTTACTGTTGAAAGCGTTAGATGAGACCATCCTATAGGTCCCTCTCTTACAAGCTCCCTTGCAAGCTTATGAAGCTTAATTAATGCTTCAGGATTAGGCTTTACACCTTCAGCACCATACAATAGAACGTCTTCACTATGGAAGAGAACTCCTTTGACGCCAGCCTGCAAGTTAACCTTAATCTCTTTAGCAATCATGTCTAACGGGATAAACTTTAAAGGTCTAAGGGTTACAGGGCAAAAACGGCATCCCCTAGGACAGCCTCTCATAATTTCAACTAACCCGTTAACGCTTGCACCTCTAATTACAGGTATTTCCTCAATACTTGGGCTATCATATGGTCCGACATAGATGTAGTCTGGTAAAGGCTCGTTAGCTAGTGCTTTCTCAACAATCTCAACTATGACCTTCTCCACCTCACCGTCAATAATAAGGTCAATACCCCATTTTCTCCAATACTCTAATTCCCAAAGCCACTGCCAAGTGCCGGGGCCTCCAGCTATAATCTTAACGCCCTTTTCCTTAGCTTTTTTAACTGCAGAACTTTCCATGAGCTTCCTAAATGAAATTCTATTAATAGGTTCCTTTCCCGTAATCATCCACCATTCGCTACTGGGTGGACCGTAGGCAAAATAGTCATGATGACCTAGCATGAGTATTTTCATAGAATCTAAGTGTTTATGGATGTAATCGGGATCTATTATTGCAGCTTCAAACCCTGCCTCAATGAGTTTAGCTTCAACTTTCCTCATGCCATAAGGGGCTTCAACGGGTTTACCCTCTTCATCAACCCTAACTTTGGGTGCAGCAAGCCATAACCACAGCTTTTCAGGTATACCTAAGGCTGGACCAGTAGCTAAGAAACCTAAGAATTCTCTACCATGGTGATTACTCATCATTGTCCTATCGGTAGTTAACACTACCTGGTATTTTCCCATGTACTCCACCCTATATGAGAGAAGCTCGTTAACTTTTACTTTAACGCTTCAATAACTTCATGTGGCTTATTTCTTAGCTGTTTAAGTAAGCTTTCTATATTTTCACCTGCTAGCTTATGATGCTTTAATATTAGCGTATAAGCGATGTTGTTAAATATTATATCTCTCATGTTCTCAAGGTATAATGGCTTCTCTACATCAGTAAAAACGTGGATAATAAACCTTCTAAACCCTAAAGAAGCATAGGTGGACATTTTATCTAAAACTCTTCTATGGTCTACACTGTTTTTAGCAATTAGTACAATGTGAAATGATTTATCTTCAATGCTTAAGCCCATAGGAATCTACCTTATAAGCTTCTAAGTAACTTAACAAGCTCTACTTCAATAGGCTCCAGTTCTGAAATTATGAAGTCCTTTCTTATTTCGGAAATAATTTCCCTAATAGTTTCTCTCAAAGTAGTTAAATGTTCTCTCAAGAGATTATGAACAGCATTCTTTCTAACTTTCACTAAAAGTTTTCTTCTCCTCTCATAAATTTTCTCAATAAGCCTTCTACCCTCAAGAGACTGCAATATTGAAGACAAATGGCCTTTAGCATAACCTGTTCTTTCAGAAAGTTCCTTAAGAGACAAAGGTTTACCTTCAACAATAAGAATGGCTAAGACCAAAGCAGCGGTAGCAGGTAAGCCAATCAACTGTAAGAGCTTAGCCAGACTAAGCATATAATATCACCACTGTTCCAAATGTTCAGAATAGAAAGTATTATTCTAGTAATATAAATGTTTTTCTCAAGACACTAGTAAAATGCTTGATCTTACCTATTAGCTTAAGTAATGTGATACTAGAAATCATTAATGTAGAATAAGTAATGCTTAAACAAGGTATTTATCTTCCTTTTGCTGCTACTATTGATATTACGTCATTGTCTTTTAAAACGTAGTCTTCTCCTAGTCTTCTTTTAGTTCTTGCATCTATCGCGTATAAGAATGTTCTTCCAAGGTCAGTATGTATTTTATATGCTAGTTCTCTTGCTGTAGTTCCTTTTTTAACAAGATACACGTCTGGTAGTATGTTTCCTTTATGATCCGTTAGTTTTACAGGGTCTTCTATAGGATATACCGTTATCATATCCAGTTTTTCTAATATTGCTTTATTTATTGATTCTTGCACCCCTGTTGAACCCCATTTTCTTAGCACTTTCTCTTTAATGTATTCCAGTCCTTTCCTCTCTCTAACGGTTAACTTTGAATAATCTAATATTTCGAAATCAGGGTCTCCTGGAAGATACTTTATAACACCCTTGCTAGCTGCTCTTCTTAGAACTAGTTCTGCTAGGGCTGATGTTGGAATTATTGTTTGGCTTTTAAGTTCTTTCCTCAGTTCTTTTATGAAATCTTCTGCTATAGATAGATCTGCTTTATTAGCTACTATTATTGTTGGTTTAGCTATTTCTCTAAGTTTTTTAACGAAGAATAAGAGCTCCTCATTTCTCCAGGAGGATGGTTTTGCTGTTTCTAACCTAGATTTTCTTAAAGCTTCAACTACGTGAGTTTTAGTTATTGATAAGCCTGAAAGCCTTTCGGCAAGAATTTCTTCAAACTTGCCTTCGGATTCTGCTTTGTGAACAAGTTTTCTCCAATCTTTTTGAAGTATTTGGAAAAGCCACATATCTACCTCATTCTGTATTTGAATAACTTCTTCAATAGGATTATATGTTCCTGGAGGTACAGGTCTTCCTTCGGCATCTGTTGAGCCTGAGGCATCAACTATGTGTAGTAGTACATCTGCTTTACGTAAATCGTCTAGAAATTTGTTACCTAAACCTCTGCCTTTATGTGCTCCAGGTATTAACCCTGCAACGTCCATTAAAGTTACTGGTATAAACCTTATTCCCTCTATGCATATTGAGTTTTGAGGATTATCTTTAACATTAAACTCTCTACATACACATTTCTTTCTAACATAGCCTACTCCAATGTTTGGTTTAATTGTTGTAAAAGGGTAATTAGCTATATTTGCGGAAACCATAGTTGCTGCAGTAAAGAATGTTGACTTACCTACATTTGTTTTCCCAATTACCCCTATGAGTAATGGCATACCATCAACTCCAACAATAAGCTTCCATTAAACTACGTTACCCACTCGCAATTAATATACTTTATTAAATAATGTTGAAGCCTAGTTTACATGGTAACGTAATCATAAAGCTTTATAAGTTCTCTATCTTTAACTATGTTGTGAATATAGTTTCTCTTAGAAATCATATAAATTTATAAGCTTCTACAAACATTCTCAATGTGAATCAATATCGGTGTAGGGCCATGTACAAGTACCTCAAGGAACTATGGAAGAAATCTACTGAAGAACTTAAGAAGCTAATGAAGGAAAGGTTAATCAAATGGCGTAGAGGCCCTTCAGTTGTTAGAGTAAATAAGCCAACTAGGCTTGATAGGGCAAGAGCCCTAGGGTATAAGGCTAAACAAGGCTTCGTTGTTGTTCGTGTAAGAGTTAGGAAAGGTGGTCGTAGAAAGCCAAGACCAAGAGCAGGTAGAAGACCTAAAAGAATGGGTGTTTACGGTTTTGCACCAGCAAAAAGTCTTAGATTAATAGCTGAAGAAAGAGCAGCTAGAAAGTACCCTAATCTGGAGGTTCTTAACAGCTACTATATTGCTGAAGATGGTAAGTATAAATGGTATGAAGTAATACTTGTAGATCCTAACCATCCAGTCATAAAGAATGATCCTGAAATTAACTGGATATGTCAACCATCTCAAAGAGGTAGAGTTTTCCGTGGAAAAACAGCTGCTGGCAGGAAAATGAGAGGACTGCTTAAAAGCCGAGGACTTAAAGAAACACATAAACATAAGTGGAAGAAGAAGCAGAAAGAAAGAAAACTTAAGAAGAGACATGAAGCTTCAAGAGGAGCTAGAGTTATTAAACCTGTAGAATAGTCCTTCTAAACTCTAACACCTGTATTCTATGTTTCCTGCAATTATCCGGTCACCTTTTAACCTTTAAGCTACAATTTTTACTCTTAGAAGAGGAGAGTATTTGTGCCTGTGAAGGTTAAAAGCTTAGAGCTTATAGCTAACTGCCATGCTACAGAAGATGTTTCTAAAGTAAAACAGGCTATGCTAAATCTTATACCTGAAAAACTGAGAAGCAAAGTCGGATTTACTCAAAGTGTACTTCGTGGACACTATGGTAACCCTATTACTAGAATTGTGCTTTACATGAAGAACAAAGATGCTGAGGAAACATTAAAACATATAGCTAGTAAAATGAGCGACATAGATAAGAGAATACTGAAAACATCGCTTGACTTAAGAACAGAAGCTTCGAAACTCTATCTTAGATTTTCAAAACAAGAAGCTTATCTTGGAAACATGGTTTTAGAGGATAGTGATGACATAGTAAGAGCCATAGTAACATTTAAAGGTGTAAGAGGTAAAAGTAAATCAATTGAAGAATACTTAGAAAGTATTGGAATGATATAATATGAAATTACAAGGTCCTGCTGATTTCTGCGTATATTTCAGAAATGTTGAAGAAACGCTTAGAACCATAAACTATGCATTTAAGATAGGGTTTAACACCATCGTTATTTCCTTAACGTTTAAAGAAGAAGATGATTTAAAAAATCTAGCTAGTAAAGCTCATGAAGCCAAAAGTGTTATAAAAAAATATAACTTAGAAAACGTGTTTCTCCGAGCACATCTTATAGGCTCAAGTATTTCATGGTTTAAAAACTGTTTAAGAAAAATTAGATACAGTTTTCACGTAGTCTCAGCTAAACCTCTAACTGTAGATTCTCTCAGATTTACTGGTAGAGATAGGAGAATAGATGTCATAGTTTATGAAAATAAGAACTTAAGCAGGTTTTTCGACAAATCCCAAATGAGACTCATGAAAAATACTGAGACAGCCCTAGAAATACAGTTCAACAGCTTATGGAGTTCAAGCAACTATAAGGGATTAATCTTTAACTTACGTAGAACGTTAAGCTTAGCAGTAAGAAGTAACATACCTATAATTGTTTCTTCAGGTTCATCATCACTTAGCAACATTAAGACACCATATCAGTTAATGTCTTTGCTGACTATTTTAGGAATACCTTATCCTTATGCTAAGTTAGCAGTATCTACTATTCCACTTAGTATTATTAAAAGGAATATTCATAGGTTATCGAAGAAACATGTAGAAACAGGTGTTGACATAGTGTAGGTTTAAGGTGAACTTAATGAACGTTTTAAGCTTATTTATAGCATTGTTGATTGTAGAGTTAACATTTATAATGGCTACTACTTCACTCTTTATATTCAACGCTATAGAACTACCTGTTTTCGCAACCTTAACAATTCTAGGTCTTATAGTGGTTATTCTTACATTTACCCTATTTAAACTATTTAAAATGATCATTTTGACAAATAAAATTTTATTAAAAGTTAAAGGTGAGAAAGTAAAGCTTAAAGAAGCTTTAAGAAAACCTAGGAAAAGGTATATAGTATTTCAAGTGGTTTCCGAGAAAACGTTAAGCAGAGATGAAGTTAAATCCATCATAGACGGGTTAATTAAGGAAACATTTGGGCTTATAGGTTCTGGAAACATAAATGCTAAGCTAATAAGCTATGATGAAAATAATATGAAAGGTATTTTAAGATGCGTACATTCATATAGGGATGCAGTACTTTTTGCTTTGGCCATGGCTTCAGTTAAAACAAAGGATAAGGTAAACATAATTCCCCTCAAAACTACAGGCACATTACGTAAAGCGAGGGAAATAGTTAAAACGCTGAGTATAGATTAGTAAGCAGGGATGATGAAGCCGCTCCATGTCGGATAAGTGAAGAACTCGCGACGATCTGAACCTTTTTCCATGTTGGGACTGTACTTCGATTATTTTTAATTATTAACCCAAGTTTTTATATGTTTGCGAAAGGTATTTTTCTTAAGAGAAATTGTTTTGAAACGTTGAGTGTGTTATTATGCATAACATAGTTGATGAAGAAGTAAAAGCATTACTTAATAGGTTAGCTTTAAGAATAGTTCAGGAGAAACAGAAGGAGATGAAATGTTGTAAATCTCATGTTGAAATTGGCTATAAAATAGCTGACAGAAAGGAGCTTGCGAGAGTTTTTGAAATATGTAGAGCTGTCTTCATAAACTTTTACTCCCCTATGTGTCCTCATTGTGAAATGTTTAAACATGTATTTTACAGTATTGCTAAGAAATATCATAGTAAAGCTGCTTTTGTAAGAATAAACGTTTTTGATGTTCCAGAAAGTGTTCGCGAATATAGCGTATTAGGTGTTCCAACAACTATTGTTATAGTCAATGGTAGCGAGTATGATAGAACAGTAGGCTACGTTCCAAAGAACGTTTTTGAACGAATTGTATCGACGACACTTGATAGGATAGGTTGTTTAGACAAATAGTACCTAGTTTTATCGACAATAAGTTTAAACTTCATTATTTAAATACCAGTTGTATGGATGATGAATTCCCCGGTTAAGTAATGAAATAATAAATGATTAAGGGACTACCAGCTGACATTAATGTTTACTTACCCCAAAGTTTAATGCTAACATACCGAGGTAAGGTATATTTAGACCCTTATAGACTTTAGATGTAGAGTCTAAGAGTATGTATGAGGAGCGCAGAAAATGTTTCCTCCATCAACAATGGGTTACGATAGAGCAATAACCGTATTTTCCCCTGACGGTAAGCTATACCAGGTTGAATACGCTTTTGAAGCTGTTAGAAGAGGTTGGACAACTTTAGGTATTAGATCTAAACATGGCATTGTTTTAGCTGCAATTAAGAAGAAAGTCTTACCTTTAATGGACTTTTCAGGCATCGAAAAGGTTTTCAAAGTAGATGACCATATTGGAATGACCTTTGCGGGATTTGCTTCAGATGGCAGAATTTTAGTCGACTATGCTAGGCTTAGAGCTATTCAGCATAAACTGCTTTACGATGAAAAAATAAGTGTTGAGCTCTTAACTAGAAGAATATGTGATGTCAAGCAAAGCTATACCCAACATGCTGGCGTTAGGCCCTTTGGAGTAGCTTTAATTATAGGCGGTGTTGACGATCTAGGGCCTAGACTGTTCATGACTGAGCCTAGTGGCCAATATATGAGCTACTTTGCTGTTGCCATTGGAGCAGAAGGTCAGGCAGCTAATGAGTACCTTGAAAAACACTACAAGGAAGACTTAGCACTAGATGAGCTTATTGTGTTAGCTATTAAAACACTTATGGAAGCTTCAAAAGAAGAACTAGGTCCTGAATTCATAGAGATAGGCTATGTTGATGCGGAAAAACGTGTTTTCAAGAAACTGTCTATAAAAGAAGTTTCGGAATTTATATCTAAAGTTAAAGGCTAAATTTAAATGTAAAACCTGGATAGCATCCTAAAGTAAATATAATACTAAGTAGTAGGTTGAGAGATTTGGGTACGAGAAAAACAGAGTATGTTATTGCAAGATATGAATCTCATGGCCATAGGTTTGAGATTCTAGTGAAACCTAGGCTTGCTTTTGAATTTAAAAGTGATGGTAAAGTAGATATCAGAGAAGTTCTCGTAGGGGATTTCATATATAAGGATGCTAGGAAAGGGCTGAAGGCTTCAGAAGAAGCTGTTAAAAAGATCTTTGGAACAACGGACATCTATAAAGTTGCCGAAGAGATTTTGAGGAAAGGAGAACTCCAGCTTACAACCGAGCAGAGAAGACAGCTTATTGAAGCTAAAAAGAGGAAAATAATAGACTTTATAGCTAGAAACTGTATAGACCCTAGAACTAAATTACCTCATCCGCCAAGGCGAATAGAGTTAGCATTAGAACAGGTAAGAGTAGGTATAGATCCTTTCAAGGATACAGAGTCTCAAGCTCTTGAAATAATTAAGAAACTTAGCAGGGTTCTCCCAATAAAAATAGCTAAATCAACAGTTAGAGTTAAAGTTCCACCACCATACTCTTCTAGAGCTTATGGTGTTTTAGCTGGTTTAGGCGAAGTCAAGAGGGTTACATGGTTAAGTGATGGTAGCCTGTTTATGGAACTAGAAATACCTGCTGGAATGCAGCAAACACTTATAGATAGAGTAAACTCTATATCTAAAGGTACAGCTATCGTCAAAATAGTTGAAACTAAGTGGTGAAAAATAATGCCTATACTTGTTCAACACCGTCAAATAGTGTTGCCGGGACAACTATTAGCTGAAGGTAAAGATGTTGAGGTGAAAGCTCAGCACACAATATATAGAATAGGGGATAAATATTTTTCATCAGTTATAGGTTTAACTGATGTTCAGAATGGAAAAAGATTATCTGTTATAGCTCTTGAAGGATTCTACTTTCCCAAAATAGACGATGTAGTCATAGGCATGATTATAGATACAGGGTTGACTTCGTGGACCGTAGATATTAGATCACCATATTTAGCAATATTGCATGCAAGCGATGTTCTAAGTAAGCCATTTAATCCGCTTAAAGATAATTTAAGAAAACATTTGGACATAGGAGACCTTGTTTTAGCTAAAATTATTCAGTTTGACCGTACAAGAAGCCCTGTATTAACAGTTAAGGGTAAAGGTTTAGGTAAAATAACTAAAGGCGTAATTGTTGAAATTATACCTTCAAGAGTACCAAGGGTTATAGGTAGGAAAGGTTCTATGATAAATATGGTTAAAGAGGAAACTAAATGCCAAATAACCATAGGTTTGAATGGTAGAATTTGGATTATAGGTCCAACACCTACACATGAAGAGATAGCCATTTTAGCTATTAAGAAAATTGAGCGTGAAACGCATATTTCCGGTTTAACTGACCGTGTAAAAGCCTTTATTCGAGAAGAATTAAAGAAAAGAGGTCTTGCAAAATGAGGTATGAGAAAGTAAAGTTAGTTGATGAAAACGGTTTAAGAATAGATGGAAGAAAACCTGATCAACTAAGACCTGTGAAAATGGAGGTTGGCGTTTTAAAAAATGCTGATGGTTCAGCATATGTTGAGCAAGGAAATACCAGAGTTTTAGCTGCAGTTTACGGTCCAAGAGAAGTACATCCTAAACATTTAACATTACCTGACAGAGCTATTTTAAGAACAAGATACCATATGGTACCATACTCCACTGATGAAAGAAAATCTCCAGCACCAACTAGGAGAGAAATAGAACTCTCAAAAGTTATTAGGGAAGCATTAGAGTCTGTTATTTTTGTAGAACTTTACCCTAGAACAACAATAGATGTTTTCATAGAAGTAATACAGGCAGATGCAGGAACAAGAACGGCAGGGCTTATGGCTGCGTCATTAGCATTAGCTGATGCTGGAATACCTATGAAGGATCTCATAGCTGCAGTTGCCATAGGCAAGGTTGATGGAACACTTGTTCTAGACATAAACCAAGTAGAGGACGAATATGGGGAAGCAGACATGCCAATAGCTATGATGCCTAGTTTAGGTGAGATAGTCCTACTACAGCTTAACGGAGTATTATCAGAGGAAGAGTTCTATGAAGCATTAAAATTAGCGCAGAAAGGTATAGCGCAGCTTTACGAGTTTGAAAAACAGGCTTTAATGAAAAAGTATGTTGAAGTAAAGGTTGAAGAGGTGTAAATGTTTTGAGTATGACGCCTTCGAATCAAAGAATAGTTTCTAAGCTGAAAAGATCTTCAATAGTTTCCCTTATAAAGAAAGGTCTAAGAGTTGATGGGAGAAAATTAGATGAGTATAGAGAAATAACTGTAATACCGAATTACATTTCTAAAGCTGAAGGATCAGCATACGCTAAGATAGGGGGAACACTTGTTATAGCGGGTCTTAAGGTAGGTATTGGAACACCGTATCCTGATATGCCTAACAGCGGTGTTATAACAGTAAATGCAGAGTTCGTACCTTTCGCATCGCCAACGTTTGAACCTGGACCGCCAGATGAAAACGCTATAGAATTAGCAAGGGTTATTGATAGAAGTATTAGAGAACTGCACGTAATAGATTTAGAAAAGCTGGCAGTAGTGCCTGGAGAAAAAGTGTATATTTTATGGCTTGACATATACGTCTTCGACCATGATGGCAATCTTTTAGATACTTCAATGTTAGCAGCCATCACAACTCTTTTATCGGCAAGAATACCTAAAGCAGTAGTTAAAGAAAACGGTAGAATAGTAGAGTTAGATAAGAAGGTAAGAGAACAATTACCTATAATGAACAAAGTGGTTACTGTTAGCGTAGGGAAAGTAAATGATAAGTTCATAGTAGACCCCAATATAGATGAAGAACAAGTGCTTGACTGTAGACTAGCAGTTTCGTTATCTGAAGATGGTAAAATAGCTGGAATGCAGAAAATGGGTTCAGGAACGTTCACTACCGAGGAAGTTATTGAGGCAGTTAAGTTAGCTAAGAAAGCATCTAAAACACTTTTCAGTAAGATAAATGAAGCGCTAAAAAAGATAGAAGAACAATAAATTTTTTAAACTAAAACTCTTTACACTTTCTAGACTAACGGAGCAGCTAAGAGGTTAGCATAATGGGTAAAACTAAGGTTATAGGCATAGCCGGACGTTACGGTGCAAGATACGGTTCTACTTTAAGAAAGAAGGTTAAAGAAATTTTAGAGAAAAGATATGCACCGCATACCTGTCCCTTCTGTGGTGTTAAAGGTAAGATTTTCAGGGTAAGTGTTGGAATATGGAAATGTAGAAAATGTGGAGCAGTTTTTGCTGGAGGAGCTTATATACCTAGAACAGGAATTAACAAGTTCTTCCCACCCATGATTACTAGGAAAGAGTAGGCAATGAATAAGAAGAAAATAATAATCACAACTTCTCATAAACCCTCTCCCAGAACCAGAACTTTTGCTAAAGAACTTTCTTCCGTTCTTCCAAATTCTATAAAGTTAAATAGAGGTAAGAAAACACTTACAGACCTGCTTATCGATGCCTTATCTATTAGAGCAAATAGAGCAATTATCATATATGAGAAAAAAGGTAACCCATCAGCATTGAAAATATATTCTATAGAAGATAAGAAGCTAAAAGAATATGTAACATTAGAAATAGCCGGTATAGCGTTATGGAGAGAGTTAACTGGCGTTTCTAGAGTTTATAACCCGGAAAGCATTGCTGTAGAATGTTTTGAGGACAAATTAGCTGAGTTAGCTGAAAAAATAGCTATAGGGTTTAATGCTAAAATACTTTATAATGAAAAGATGAAAACAGGCTTCGATGTTATAATCTCTTTAAAACCGCGGGGTAATACCGTTCTCTTATTATTCATTAATCCTTCAATAAATAAAATAGTAGGCCCTATTTTGAAGCTAAGAATGAAGAAACTTTAGGTTGTTCTCTATGAGCTATAAAGCACTTATAACTTTAGAACTTGATAGCGAGGAAGAAGCAAAAACAGTTTATGAAGCTATACTACCAGAAGCCAGGAATATGCCTTCAGAAAGAACTAGAGCATTTATTATTAGAGACGGTAAGGAAATTAGGTTAACTGTTGAAGCGGATACCTCTTCAAGCTTAAGAGCAGCGTTAAATTCTTATTTATCGTGGCTTTCAAGTATAGTGAAGACAGTTAAATATGTTAGGGAAGTGGAAACGTATGGCAGAAAAAATACCTCCTGAACTACAGACCAGAATTGCACAGCTTCAGCAGCTGCAAGAACAGTTAAGAATAGTTTTAGCACAGAAGCAAAGTGTTGAATCGGAACTTAGGGAAGTTGAAAGAGTGTTAAGTGAGCTAACTAAAATGTCTGATGATACAGAGCTCTATAAGAGCATAGGTCATATACTTGTAAAAACAAATAAAGATGATCTAATGAAGGAGCTTACTGAAAAGAAGGAGATTTTGGAGTTGAGAATGAGGACGTTAGAGAAGCAGGAAAGTTTCTTACAGAAGCAGTTTGAAGACTTAAGAAAGAAGGTAACTGAAGAGCTTATGAGAACATATAGGGGCGGCAGCTAAAGTAAAGTCTTTAAGTGATTATGGTGTTTGTTTGTGGATAAAAAGGAAAGCAGTATTATCAGTTTAAACTTGGATTTAGAGAAAATAGATGAGAATGTGTTATCGGAGATAATTTTCGATGCAGAAGAGATTATAAGACAATACATAGTTAAGGAGGTAGGTGACAAACTTGTTAGCGATTTAAACATAACAATAATTGTTGACAAAAACGATAAAATAACGTTCACCATAGATGTTGCTTTTTCAGCGCCAAAATTCTTAGAAATGGAGTATGATAACATAATAGACAATGCTATAAGAAATGCTGCAAAAGTTATTGAAGAAAGGTTGATGATGTATGTTAAAAAATAAGGAGATATGCGATATAATATGTGCTGCAAAGTCTATAGCTATAGTTACCCATAAGAATGCTGACCCGGATGCATTCTTCTCAGCTTATGCACTTTCAAGACTTATAACCATTCTATGTGGAAAAGAAGCTGATCTATATTTTCCTGAAAGCATAAGCGCTATTACTAAGAGAGCAATTAAAAATTATTCTTTAAAGATAAACTATTTAAGCAAAGGCGTTAAGAAAGAAAACTACGATTTAGTATTCATTGTAGATACTGGTTCTCCAGAACAACTTGGCGAATATGTAAAGCTTATCTCGAGAGAGAACGTAAAAATAGTTCTTATAGACCACCATTTTACCCATGAGTTTTTTCTAAAAAAGGCACTACTTTACGTAGACCCCGAAGCTAAATCAACAGCAGAACTTATCTATCTTCTGTTCAAGGAATGTAATGTTAAAATAACTAAAAATATTGCATCACTTCTACTAATAGCTATACTTTACGATACCAGGCAGTTCAGCATAGCTAGACCATTAACGTTTAAAGTGGCATCCGAATTGCTGGAAATTGCTAAAGAATATAGAAGCTTAGCAAGCATTATTAAAATACCGATGGATATTTCAGAGAAGGTGGCTAGGCTAAAAGCATCTATGAGAATGGATCTCTATAGGGCTGGAGAATACTTGATAGCAATAACCAATGTTGGAGCTTATGAAGCAAGTGCTGCACGAGCACTATTGGATTTAGGAGCCGATGTAGCATTTGTAATCTCTGAAAATAAGGCTATAAGGGTTTCAGCTAGAGCAAAACATAGTTTCACTAAGCAACTAGGAGTACATTTAGGTAAAGACGTTATGGTGAAGTTGGGTAAAGCTATGGGAGGTACCGGTGGAGGACACGATGTAGCGGCTGGGGCTGAAGGTAAAAATGTTCCTATAGACTATGTTAAAGGATTGATTGTAGAGATACTTTCAGAGATATTTAGAACTAAAGGGTTAAAACTAACAGCTTTAAAACCTTAGCCAAGTAAGGGAGGTTATAAAATATATGCCTATTATTGAGGTTGACAATCTAACATACTATTATCCAGGGTCTTCGAAACCCGCTTTAGCCAATATTAGTCTAAATGTTGAGAAAGGAGACTTTCTATTAATAACGGGGCCTAGTGGTAGTGGTAAATCAACGCTTGTGAGAACCTTTAATGGTTTAATACCCCACCTCTTCGGCGGTAGGTTTGAAGGAAAAGTTCTTGTTAAAGGTAAGGATACAAGATATTGCAGTGTTGCGGAACTTTCAAAAACCGTAGGTATAGTTTTTCAAGATCCAGAAAATCAAATATTAACTCTTTCTGTTGAACGGGAAATAGCATTTGGCCTAGAAAACTTAGGCTTACCCAGGGAAGTCATTAGAGAAAGAATAGAGAAGGTTCTTAAAGACTTAAACATCGTTCATTTAAGAGAAAGAATACCTATAGAACTCTCTGTAGGAGAACAGCAAAAAGTAATAGTAGCTTCAATAATAGCCATGATGCCTGAAGTATTGGTTTTTGATGAGCCAACAGCACACATGGACCCTTTAAGCGCCTTAAAATTCCTAGAACTGGTACATGAACTGAATAAAAGAAGATATACTGTAGTTGTTGTAGAACATAGATTAGATTTAGTAGCCAAATATGCAAATAAAATAATAATCCTAAACAACGGGAGAATAGTTGTTAAAGGTGAACCAAGAAATATTTTACCATCTGACATTGCTGAAGAATGTGGAGTGGATGTTCCAAGGTATATAAGATTTTTCAAAAGAATAAGCAATTTAGCAAAAATAAGCCGATACCCTATAAGCGACAAAGAAGCCGCAGAAACACTTAAGGAGGTTTTAGGTTATGGAGGAAGCTATTGAGGTAAGAAACTTATGGTACATTTACCCTAATGGTGTAGTCGCATTAAAGGGTATTAATTTAGAAATACGTTTAGGAGAAAAAGTAGCAATCGTTGGACCCAATGGTGCAGGAAAATCCACACTCATAAAGCACTTCAATGGACTACTTAAACCAACGAAAGGTGTTGTCAGGGTCTTTGGTGTTGATACTAGGAAAACCACTGTCGCAACTTTAGCGCGCAGAATAGGTATTGTTTTTCAAAACCCCTATCATCAATTCTTCTCTGAAAAAGTATGGGATGAAGTAGCTTTTGCTTTAAAAAACTTCGGTTTCCCCGAAGAAACTATAAGACATAGAGTCACTAAGGTTTTAAGGCTTTTTGATTTATACGATTATGCTGATAGATCGCCTTTCACACTTAGCAGCGGTGAAATGCGAAGACTAGCTATGGCATCTATTTTAGCATACGACCCCGATATAATAGTCTTCGATGAACCCACCGTTGGACAGGATAGGTTTCATAAAGAGAAAATTAGAGAATACATAAAGCTGCTTTCATCCCAGGGGAAGACAATAATTCTAGTAACTCATGACATAGACTTTGTTGTTGAGGAATTTGATAGGTTAATTGTTATGAGCAAAGGAAGAATTATAGCTGATGGGGCTCCTAGAGAAATACTTTATAACGAAGAAATTTTAACTAAAGCAAGTTTAATATTACCTCAAATACCTAGGCTAGTTAAATATTCTGAAATACCGTTTCTACTTAAACATAAACCTCTTACAGAAGACGAACTACTAATTGCTGTACTAAGTATTCTTAGAGGAGATGGTGGAAGGTGCTAAGTTTAGTATCATCCGTATATGAGATATTTGTTTTTAGAAAGAAAGCTAAGCTACTTTACAATATTGATCCTAGAGTAAAGATGGTGCAGTTGATAGTTACACTTATAGCCATTGCTCTAACTACAAATCTTATACTTCAACTATTTATTATGGCTTATTTGATTGCTTTCACAGTTATTGGTGCTGATGTTAGGAGAATTTTAAGGTCTATAAGGACTATTTTAAAAATGCTCATTATGTTTTACATTATAATATATGTTGTGAATGCTTTTCCTCAAATAGTTAATTTAAACGTTGCTTTTCAATCACTTATAGCCATTTTTAGGTTCTTTATGCTTATATATTCGTTTTCCCTTTTCTTTACAACAACCCAGTTAGATGACCTTGCGCAATCGCTTTGTAAACTTAAGGTACCCTACCATATAGCCTTTACACTCACCTTGTCTGTGAGATTTATACCTACGGTTGCAAAGGATTTTCTAACAGTTTATGATTCTCAAAGAGCCCGTGGCTTAGAAATGGAGAAAGGTAGTTTTTTAAAGAGAGTTAAGAAGTTTTTAGCCCTATTAATACCTGTGTTTATAGTGTCTTTCTTAAGGGTTGACAGGATTGCTGAAGCATTAGAATCTAGAGCATTTGGTTTAGTTAAAAATAGAACATTTCTTTACGAAGTTAAAGTAGGTTTAAAGGATATAATTTTCCTAGTAGTAGCAATAACACCATTGTTAGCTATTCTATATCTCCAATATTATCCAATCTATTTTTAAGGGGAATAGTAAATGTCTAACACTAGATCAGTAAAAGCTAATATTAGAAGACATGTTTGGAAGATTCTGGAGGAAAGAAAGGTAGCGTTACCCCCTAGACCTATTGTTGGAAGAATACCTAACTTTATAGGTGCTAATGTAGCTGCTTTGAAAGTAACTAAGCTTAGTGTTTTTGAAAAATCCGAAGTAATAAAAGTAGACCCTGATTCTCCGCTTAGACCTTTTAGGGAATTAGCTTTGAAAAACGGAAAAATACTTGTTATGCCTACTCCTAGGCTTAGGAAAGGATTTTTAGTTCTAAATCCTAACCGCATACCTTCTTATAAGATAAGATTTGCTTCAACAATAAGAGGGGCATTTAATTATGGTGAAATAGTGAAAAACCCTTACAATATACCTGAAATAGACTTATTCGTTGTTGGATGCGTTGCGGTTTCCATAATTAACGGAGTTAGACTAGGTAAGGGAGGTGGGTTTAGCGATTTAGAATATGCTATTCTTTTAGAAGCAGGAAAAATAAGCAGAGAAGTATATACTATTGTTTTAGCCCACGACTATCAGGTTTTAAACTATCCTATACCTTTTGAAGTACATGATGCACCAGCGGACTTAGCTATTACACCTTCACGTATACTTAGAATTAAAGAGAGAATAAAAAGACCGAATGGTTTATATTGTAACCTACTTTCTAAAGAACATAAAGAGCTCAGTATAATTAAGAGCTTAGGTAAATGCGTCTGAAATTCGCTAGCATTATTAAAACCTATGCTGATGCTTACCTAATAGTCAGTGGATTTATAAATCCCTACTGAATTTAGCTTTAGGTGACCTAAAAAGTATAATGTAAAAAAGTAAGGAGGAGCTGTAGCTATGGTAAAGTACAAGATGGTTGAAGACATATTGAAGATAATGAACAATATAGAGCAAGTTAGGAACATTGGTATAATTGCACATGTAGACCACGGTAAAACAACAACCTCAGACCATTTACTCATGGCAGCAGGTATTCTCTCACCTAAAGTTGCGGGAGAAGCTCTTGCACTAGACTACCTAGATGTTGAGCAGAGAAGAGGTATAACAGTTAAATCAGCTAACATAAGCCTTTACCACGAGTACGAAGGCAAACCATACGTAATTAACCTCATAGACACACCAGGTCATGTTGACTTCTCAGGTAAAGTTACACGTGCATTAAGAGTTCTCGATGGAGCACTAGTTGTTGTCGACGCTGTAGAAGGCGTTATGACACAAACAGAAACAGTGCTAAGACAAGCTTTGGAGGAAAGAGTTAGACCCTTACTTTACATAAATAAGGTTGATAGATTAATTAAGGAACTACGCTTAACACCCCAACAAATACAGGAAAGAATAGTCCAAATAATTAAGGAAATTAACGGCTTAATTGAAACCTTCGGAGAACCAGGCTTTAAAGAAAAATGGAAACTAAACGTTGCTAAAGGTATGGTAGCTATAGGTTCAGCTAAAGATGGATGGGGATTCACCGTACCTTATGCAGCTAAAGTTGGTATTAAATTCTCAGATGTTGTCGAAGCATATAAGAAGGGTCCTGAAGGCGTTAAGGGACTAGCAAAAATAGTTCCACTTCACGTCTCCTTACTTGACATGATAGTTAGATTCGTACCTAACCCGAAGATTGCCCAAAAATATAGAATACCTAGAATATGGAGAGGAAGTGTAAGTACAGAAATAGGTAAAGCAATGTTAGAATGTAATCCTGAAGGACCTACAGTAATCTTTGTAAACAACATAAACATTGACCGACATGCGGGACTCGTAGCTACTGGTAGAATATTTTCAGGAACTGTAAAAACAGGAGACGAAGTATGGCTTATCCAAGCAAGAACAAAAAACAGAGTTTTACAGGTAAGCCTTTACATGGGGCCTCATAGAGAAATAGCTGAAAGAATACCGGCAGGTAACATTGTAGCACTACTTGGAGTAGATCAAGCTAGAGCAGGTGAAACACTAGTTTCTTTAGGATTCAAAGACGCTATGGTACCTTTTGAAAAACTAAGATACATTTCAGAACCAGTAGTTACAATGGCCATAGAACCTAGGAATAGCAGAGACTTGCCCAAACTGATAGATATTCTAAGAAAGATGAGCATAGAAGACCCTAACTTAGTTGTTAAGATAAATGAAGAAACAGGAGAATATCTAATATCAGGTATGGGTCATTTACACTTAGAAATAGTCCTAACGCTTATGAAGGAAAATTATGGCATAGAAGTAATACCTTCACCACCTATAATAGTTTACAGGGAAAGCATAAGAGTAGGCTCAAGAGTATTTGAAGGAAAATCTCCTAACAAACACAACAAGTTCTACATTTCAGTTGAACCTTTAGATGAAACAGCCGTTAAACTTATTCAGGAAGGAGTAATAACCGATGATCAAGACCCAAGAGTTAGAGCTAAAATACTTAGAGAACAGGCTGGATGGGAAACTGATGAAGCTAGAGGAATAATAGCTATAGATGAAAGAATAAACGTATTCGTAGACAAAACAAGAGGAGTTCAGCATTTAAGAGAAGTTAAAGACACTATCATAGGCGGTTTCAGATATGCTATGACTGAAGGGCCTTTAGCCCACGAACCCGTGAGAGGATTAAAAGTAATACTTCATGATGCAATAATCCACGAGGACCCAGCACATAGAGGACCAGCGCAGATATATCCAGCAGTCAGAAATGCAATATTCGCTGGAATGCTAACATCAAAGCCAACACTTCTAGAACCAATACAGAAACTAGACATTAAAACACCTATGGAATATATGGGTAATGTAGCTAGAATAATAACTCAGAGAAGAGGAAAAATAATAACAGTCCTACAGCAAGGACCTATAGTTAGAATTTTCGCTGAAATACCTGTAGCAGAATCAATGGACTTAGCATCCGTCTTAAGAAGTGCAACAGCAGGGAAAGTATTCTGGGGAACAGAGTTTAGCAAATGGTCTCCGGTGCCTGACTCGTTACTACCGGAAATAATAAGAAAAATTAGGGAAAGAAAAGGCTTAAAACCGGAGCCGCCGAGACCCGAAGATTTTATAGGATACTGACGCTAAGTTTTTCTTTCAAAAACAATCTCTATGACATCGTTCTAAATATGGAATACTATAAAAACCTAGGAATATTAAACCCTATCTGAGGATAAGTAATGCCTAAATACAGTATACCTAAAGGGTTTAGGGATTTCCCGCCAGAAGTAATGATTTTAAGAAAGAAAGTCTTAAGCATCGTTGAAGAAACATTTAAGAAATACGGGTATGATCCTATAGAAACACCCGCTCTAGAACACTGGGAAACTTTAAAGGGAAAGTATGGTGAAGAAGCAGAGAACAAGCTTCTTTACCGGTTTAAAGATCCATGGAGTAATAGATGGTATGCCTTAAGATACGACCTCACAGTTCCTCTGGCTAGATTTCTTTCACACCACGCAATCCCGTTACCTTTTAGAAGATACCATATTTCAAGAGTTTGGAGACATGAAAACCCTCAACGAGGAAGATATAGAGAATTTTGGCAATGCGATGTAGATATTGTTGGTTCACCTTATCCTGAAGCAGACGCTGAAATAGTCAATGTATTATCTGAAGCTATTGAAAACATAGGATTAAAGAATTTTAAAATAAAACTTAACGATAGAAGAATACTGGCAGGAATTTTTGAAGAAACGCTATCTCTAAAAAACGCTATCTTAGCTTACCGTGTAATCGATAAACTTGATAGGATAGGCTTCGAAGGGGTGCGTAAGGAATTAAGTAAAACAGGTTATCCCAACAAAGTAGTTGAAAAAATAATTGAAACAATATCTATAAGCGGTTCCCCAGAAAAAGTTCTAGATGAAATAGAGGAGATGTATGGTAAAAACGAAAGAGTTAATGAAGGCATAGTACATCTGAAGGAAATGCTAGATTTCTTAAAATATAAAGACAAAACATCTATTGAGCTATCTTTAGTTAGAGGCTTAGATTATTATACAGGACCTATATTTGAGTATGTTGTTGAGAAACCTAAGATAGGTAGTATAGCTGGCGGAGGAAGATATGATAATCTCATCGAAATATACACAGGAAAACACATACCTTCAACAGGCGGGTCAATAGGCGTTGAAAGAGTTATTGATGCAGGATTAGAACTTGGAATATTTAAGCTCTCAGAAAAAACTTACGCTAAAGTTTATGTTTTATCTTTAAAACATGATAAGAAGACGTATCTTTACGCATTATCTGTTGCTAGCATGTTAAGGGAAAATGGCATACCCACACACGTAGATGTCATGAGGAGAAGCGAGCAAGCACAGCGAAGATATGCTCTTAAGAAAGGAATAAACATAATAGTTTACGTAGGTCCAAAGGAAGTTTCCGAGAATAAAGTAACAATCTATGATAGAATGAGAAACTTACGTAAAGTTGTTGCCTTAGAATATATGATTGACACTATTAAAGAATTTCTCAAAAATAAAGATACAACATAACATATTATTTCATTATCAATAAAGTACAAGACAAGTATCGCTTAATATTCTCATCTTAATCTATTGAAGATGATAAAAGGAGAACTTTTTAAAGATTATTTCCATTGAATATTTAGGTGAACATATTTGTCATTTCTTAAAAGTATTGTAGCCACTACAGTTGAGATAGTCACGGTAATTTATCTTATAACAGCCATAATTTACTTGTTTCGTATAGTCAGGGGTCCGACAATATTTGATAGGATTCTTGCTGTTGATGCTTTAAATTATAATCTTACAGTATTTATGGCTCTCTTAGCATTATATTTGGAAATTCCTATGATAGCCTTAGGTATGATCGTTGTTTCACTTTGGCTCTATGCGCTTGATATTTACGTCTCTAAATATATTGAATTTAAAGAAATTGGTGAATGAACATGGAAAACCTAGTAATAATCTTAGGCCTTATCATGATAACCATCGGTGCATTTTTTGAAGTTGTTGGGGCACTTGGGGTTTTAAGGTTAAAGGGTTTCTTCAATAGAATACATGCAGTTACAGCTTCAGCTATTGGAGGAGCCGCGTTACCGCTCCTAGGTGTAGCTTTAGTTTCTGCGTTTGCTCCATGGATGATTCCTCAAGGGTACTATTTAGCAGGTATTTGTTTTACAGCAACTATTCTAATATTACTATTAGCCCCTGCTGGAGCACATGCACTGGCCAGATCAGCCTATTTATGTAAGAATATTCGTAAAAAATTCATATATGATGACCTTGTTGAACACTTAAAAGAAAGAAGAAGGTGAAATACAAATGTTTTTACCAGCAATTGTCCTACTAATATTTGCGTTTTTATCGGTTGTTGTTACATATCTGGCTATAGTTGAAAGAGACATGCTCGTAGCTGCAATTTTTATGGCATTTCAAGGGGTATGTTATGCAATAATATATTACGTGCTTATGGCTCCAGATGTGACTTTAGCTTATATTCCTATATCTAGCGGGCTCACACCAATTCTTATTCTTATAGTATTAAAAAAGACAGAGAGAGTTGAAAGATGAAAAAGAAAGATCTAGTAATAGCGGTATCTTTAGCCATAATGGTTATAGCCATAAGTTCCGCATTATATGCAGGAGGAATTATTATGATAACACCTCCTTATAAGGTGCGAGACTTAGCTAAAAACTTTTTAAGATACTCATATAATCCATGGAATGGAAAGCTAACCTCGTATGCTCTTAATGTTGTCTCTGCAATAATTTGGGACTATAGAGGGTTGGATACTGTTCTTGAGACTGCTGTACTATACTCAGCAGTAATAGGCATCACCGTGTTATTTAGAGGAATAGTTGAAATTAGAGGGCTTAAACATCGTGGTCTTTCCCTTCTAGTTAAAATGCCTTCAAGAATTGTTATTCCACTAATTATAGCTGTAGGCATTTCATTAGCTGTACACGGACATTTGACTCCAGGTGGAGGGTTTCAGGCAGGAGCTGTAGCTACTGTAACACCTGCTTTAATCATAACTATTTTTTCAATAGAGGCACTGTATGTTTTAAAGTTAAGGATTCAGAAACTCTTTCTTATGCGAACCATAGCATTTATAAGTATATTAATGATTTCTATTTCGCTTTTCTTATATTCTCTTATGTCTTTAACTAATGCTTATGTTCTTCAAAATATGATAAGAGAGCACTCTAATATATCAATGCCTCATTGGTTTATAGATGTACCGTTGGCAGGTTCTATTTTTCTTTATAACATACTTGAATTTTTTACAGTATTTGCAGGGTTAACGTATGTCTTCATAGTTTACTCCATGAGAAGAAAGGAAGTGGAAAATATGTGGGAAGAGGTTGAAACATATGAGTGAAATATTACAGGCGATATTTACAATAGTCGTTACAATATTTATCACTAATATGGGTATAGCCTTGTACGGAGTTTTTTCTAGACCATCACTAATAAAGAAAACTATATCATTAGTTTTATTTACGGATTCGATAAACATAATAGCAATATCTATAGGTTTTAGAATATTAGAGGAAGGTTATCCAAAACCTCCTATCTTACCAAAGATTCCGGAAACACCAGCTGAATTAGAGTATTTTGTTCAAGTAAGTGTTGATCCTCTTCTTCAAGCTCTTGTTTTAACAGCTATAGTGATTGGATTTGCAATAAACATGTTCATAATAGGCCTAGTCAAGATATACTATAGACATTATGGAACAACCGATATAAGAGTGTCTTTGGAGGAGGGAAAACATGAAAAAAATAATTAATAAACTAACATTATTTACCTTGATACTTTTTCTCTATATCCTTTTTACAGGCCGTATTAATACATTAACCATCATAACGGGAACACTTGCATCCTTTATCTTAGTTGCAATATTTGAGAAAATAATTTTCAAAGGGAGACTTAAGGTTAGGGACATCATTAAGCTAAGTTATATTTTTCTTTACATTTACTATTTTATAAAAGCTGAAATAGTATCGCATATCAAAATAGCTAAACTCATTCTAAGTAAGAATCCTAGGATATATCCTGCTATAGTGAGAGTGCCATTTGAATTAGAAGATACGTACGGTATAGCTCTTTTAGCGTCATCTATAACAAACACTCCTGGTACTTTAACTTTACATGCGGATAGAAATCGTAAAGTACTTTACGTACATTGGCTTACTGCCTATACTCGCGATTCTAATGAGGCTAAAAAGTATATTGTAGGTAAATTGGAAAAACCCATAAGAAACATCTTTGGATGAAGAACATGATAATAATAGGTTTACTACCAATATATTTGCTAATTTCAGCTACTTTAATCGTTTTGCTTAAGCTTATTCTTAAAAAGGAAGTTATTGTTGATTTAATTGCTATAATACTTGGTTTTATATCATTAGTAGCTACGTTCTATACTATGTTTCTAACTATGAAGCATGGGATTATAATATATAGATTTGGAGGGTTTCCACCACCACTTGGAATAGTTTATGTAGTAGATAAAGTAAGTGCTATTTTAAGCATGCTAGTTTCATTTTCCTTAATTATGGCAATAGTATATAGCTTATGGATCCTTTTACCTAAATGGCGTTACTTATTTTACTCCTTAGCTTTCTTACTTATAGCTGGAGTTATAGGCTGCTTATACACAGGTGACATATTTAATTTCTTTGTATCGCTAGAACTGTTAGCCATATCTTCATATGCTTTAACAGCTTTTTATAGAGGAAGTTCTAAGGCAATTAGAGCAGCAGTAATATATGCTATTACTGGATCCATCGCTACATCTCTTTACTTACTCGCTTCATTCCTAATATATGCCTCGTATGGAACATTAAATATGGCTGATGTAGCCCTTAAGGCGAGAGATCCCGAGTACATTGTTGTGTTCTCAGGGAAAGTTTATGGTGATATAGTGTTACCTACAATTGTAGCTATGATACTGATACTATGGACCATGCTGTTTAAGTCAGGAATAATACCGAACCACTTTTGGTTATTAGATGTTTATTCAGAATCACCTACACCAGCCGTAGCGTTATTTACTTCGACAGCTGATATGATAGGAGTATACGGGATTTCTAGATTCTTTCTTACAATTTTTGGAGAGGGAATATCAATTGAATACTTTAGATCTCTTCTATTTAACATCGCGTTACTAATAGCATCTGTTTCAGCGCTCGCTTCAGCCTTGCTCGTTGTTACGCAAACTAACATAAGAAGACTTATTGCTTACAGTACGATTTCTCAGCTTAGCCTAGCTTTCATGGGAGTTTTAACTGGAGTTCCGGAAGGTATTTCGGGAGCTATGCTTCACTTAATAACAAATGGTCTTGGCGATATGCTCATGCTCTACTCGGCCGGAATAGCTATCATCAGTTGCGGTAAAGATCTATCATGTCTAGGCACATTAAGGTCTAATATTATAGCTTATACAGCATTCGTCATAGGATCTCTTAATCTCTTTGGAATATTCCCGCTCCTACCAGGATTCTGGAGTAAAGCTTTACTTACACTAGGCTTTTTAAAAGCTGGATTATTTTGGGGTATTATAGTGGTATTAGTATCGTCAGGGCTTTGTGCTGCTGGTTACTTTAAAGCTATAGGTGCAATTTTTAAACTTAAAAGAAATTCATTTATTACCGTAAGCACCACTATTCCGGCAATAGTTCTAGTTACATTAATGCTCTTTGCCCTAACTTTAGGCATACTTATGACATTAAATGGCTATTTCAGAGAGTTTGTTATTCAATGGGGTTATGATATGATAGATTACAAGAGATATATAGTTATAACACTTAACCTAACTATATAACGCGAAGAATTTTTAGTAAACTAGTATTTAATAATGGTGTAGGGGCATAGTGATGCCAATTGAGGAGAGACTAATAATCATGGCGATTTCGGGCTTACTTGTTTTAGCAGGTAATTTTCCCTTCATTAGAGAAAGCAAATTAAGCGTTACTTTAAGATCCACTGGCTACATTGTTCTTCTCTTAAATATGCCATATGTAGACATGGTGAGTTCAATTCTCATCCTTGGGGGAGTATTAATTTCAGTAAGCCTAACAGGTTTTTCGCTTCATTATTCAAAAATTAAATATGAAACAACAAGTTTAGTTGTGCTTGTCGATATTTTTGCTCTTGCAATATTATTTACCTTCTCCTCTAAATTCTTAATAGAACTAATTACGTTTTGGTTATTAACAGAGCTGTTAGGTTTCTTCTTAATAGCATATGACTCTATCATTGGTGCAAGAAGAGAGGCCATGAATTCTGCTTTAAAGTATCTCCTATTTTCTATGATACCGACGGATGTGGCTCTCTTCATTTTACTCGCACTAACAGGCTTCAATAAAGCAGCACGCATACCTATACATGACTTGTTTGTAAGTATAGACTCACCTATATTGACAGCATTAGTCATAATAGGTTTCTTTTCTAAAGCAGCTATTTTTCCGCTTCATTTCTGGCTGCCTGATGCTCACTCCATAGCTCCTGCTCCTGCTTCATCATTGCTTTCAGGCTTAATGGTTAAGATGGGTATTTATGGGCTTTACTTAGTGACTAAGTTTAATATAAATAAGGAAGCAGCATTTCTAACACTGCTCATACCAGCCTCAATTACAGCGATATATGGTGGCTTACAGGCCTCCATACAACATGACATTAAAAGAATTTTAGCCTATAGTACTACATCGCATATGGCGGTCATGGTTTTACTCTTATTCTTATATATGCTTCTTGGAGATAAAATATTTGTTTACACGCTTATGATATATGCACTCGCTCATATAATATATAAGGCCGGTTTATTTGCTGATTCAGGGTTGGTAGAGGTTTTAACGCATGAAAGAGTAGTGGAGAGGCTTGGATACGTAAGCAGAATTGTTCCCCTAGAAACTCTTGCTGTAATCCTTTTAACTTTATCAATGTTAGGCATGCCTCCGACAGTAGGTTTCCTTGCAAAACTCCTATTGTTTACATCAATTTCACACTATTTAACCTATTCGTGGATTTACTTAGCTATATTGCTGATAATTTCTATTGAGATCTCTCTTACAGTTCTCTATAGTATAAGGTATCTAAAAGTTCATATAACTAGTAAGGACATTATAAATCTTAAGAAACTTAATCTTAAAGCGCTTACAATGAAATATTACGTTGCATTAATGGCATTAATCTCAATAATAATAACCTTCACACTCTCAATATTTGAAACACTATATGTTGAAGAAATTAAGCTACTTGGAGAGATAATACCAGTGCTGTATGTTTCATTAGCTATGCTTTTGTTTATCTCACTACCATTATATGAACTATTTAGAGTGGAAAAATGATATTTGATAATGAAGGCATTGAGAGAGAGATAATACCTTACATATTTGGTAGATTACTATCTCTTATATCGTTTCTAAGTCTAATGATTATAAGTTATGCATTACTTTCTAAATCTACTTTATATATGGAGGTCTCGATAAAACTAAAACTTCTTTTAATATCAATGATTATGCTCAGCTATATTATGTATAAGGATAGGTTAAGAATCCTTTACGGTGCTTTTATTCTCCCTATAGTAACATTACTATATTACTTATTATTAACAAGCAGTAACTTTGCCTTAAACGTAATGGTTTCTTTTAATATCTTTCTTCTTACATGTGGACTATATTGTGATTCAAAGCGCCTAATGATTCCATTAGGTTATTGTTCCTTCATATTTTTACCTCAGTTTGTATTCCAATACAATCTACTTTCACTACTCTTACTAACTATAAGATTAGATATTATTGAGCGAATATTTTTAGCGACAGGTACTGCTTTGCTTCTTTATAAGCTCTCTTCCTATCTAAAAGGCCCAATATTCAATTTATGGATGCTTTGTTTTCAAAAACTTATGAGAGAAAGTAACATGATTAAGAACTCGCTGAGTAAATTAAATTATTTGCTTAATAAAGACATTAGACAATACTTGTATAAAAAAGAAATAGTAATTATACATAAAATCCCTCTAAAAATATCTTATAAGGTTATTGTTAGAAAGATAATTATAGCATATGAGCATTATCAGTTAAGGATATTTGCGTCATTGATGAACGTTCTTAATGTATTAGCTAACATTAATATAGAAATTCATATGCCAGCTATTGTCAGAGCAACTAAAAACCTTGTTAAGCAGTTACTACTCATTGAAAGAAAAACTCTAAATATCTTAAAAAATATTTCAAAATACCTTGAGCATGTACAGAAATCTATAGAACATTCTTTGACACTTTCATCATTTCTAATAGGATTAATAATATTAACAATAGTTCTAATATACCTAGTTTTAATGTATCTAACGTGAGAACAATTGATTAAAAACAGCTTAACTATAGAGAGTGATCTTAGGTATTCCATTTAGATGTTTAAGAAGAACTATTGGTGTGACATATGTTTTAGTGGTTTTGGAAGCATAGCACTTACATTGTTCGATAGGAACATTCTATGATGAATAACATTAAGTCAAGCCGTAGAGAACCCGGACTTCTTAGGGAGTAAGCTTCCATGGTAAACACTGGTGTAATCCTTGGTGAAGCGCTGAAGAGAAGCTTATACAAATAGCCATAGTTAATTAAAAATGCAAGCAGCAATTACGGTACTTACTCTATATTTTTTACTTCAATAAGTTTATAAATAAGCACGCTTTCTTTCTCAATGAAGCATAAAGCCTATGGTCTCTTAGGAGGGTATTTAATGGTAAAGTACAAAGTTAGTATAGATAAGGATACATGTATTGGTGATGGAATCTGTATTTCCATATGCCCTGAAGTTTTCGAATTTGATGATGAAGGCAAAGCCAGAATAGTGGAAAAATATAGAGAAGAAGGCAAGGAATATACAGGTTTAGTAGACGCAAGCGGAGAACTAGAGGAATGTCTTAATCAATCAGAGGCTATGTGTCCAACGCAAGCAATAAAGTTGTTTAAACTAGAATAAAGACTTAATCAAAGACGTAGCGTTTAAAACAATGAAGTAATTTTTAACCATATTTTATGTCCTATTTGAAATAACATACGATAAAATAGTCATTAAACTCATAAAAACACTACCAGCTATGTCTCTAAGCGATACGATTCCTCTTAGCTTGTTTTCAGAATCCACTACTGGTAAATGCCTTATCTTATTTGCTAACATAATGCGTAAAGCTTCAACAATGGGTCTATGTTCTTCCATACACATTATATCCTTGGACATAACATCCTTGACCTTCAAGTTTTCTAAGAAACTCTTACTACCTAATGCTTTTATTATATCTCTTTCAGAAATAATCCCGCAAACTTTTCTATCATTATTTACAACAACTATGCATCCAATATCCTTCTCTGCCATAAGTTTAACAACATCCATAAGCTCAGCTTCCCCATGTAATGTAATTACGGGTTCAACCATTACGTCCTTAAGCCTAATAGGGATATAAGGCAAGAATACCATGTTTAACCACATGTTGGAAATTTAGCTACCTTTTCGAATTCAATATTTTTAGTGTTTAACTTAGATAGCGTTTAGTTGACGAAAAATGTCAGACAAATGCCTTTTCCTCACCAATAAAATTCGGTGTCGGGAGTACTCATCATCCAGAGGACAATATGTAGTTTAGACAATATTAAGTTTTTCAAGAAAATGTCATCTGTTTATCTTATGTTTCTGAGATACTCGTTTATTTTCTTTTTAACTATTTCTGCAACAGTTTTTCCATCTACTCTTCCTCTTAACTTACTCATAGCTAACCCCATGATTGCTCCAAAAGCTCTTTCTCTTCTGGCTTCTATTAGTTCCCTTTTATCTTTAATTATTTCCTCCACAATCGCTTCAACATCTCTTAACGTTAACCTTTCGATTTTTAGAACTTTAATTGCTTCTTCAACAGTTTTTTCAGGATTACGGGCAATCCATGCTAAAATTTTCGGTATTGCTTCCTTAGCTATGGTTTTTTCAGCATATTTTTCAAATATTTCTTCAAACACTTCATCTCTAATGTTCTCTATAGGTATTCCTTCTCCTTTTAAGGCCTTCAATGTATTTTCAAATGTTGCGGCTATGAGAACCGGGGATACTTTGCCCTTAAATTTCTCAACAAGTTTTTCAAACAAATCTAGCCAATACGATTTAATCATAAGCCTTGCTAGATCTTTACTTAAACCATATTCCCTAACGAATTTCTCATATTTCTGCTCAGGTTTTTCAGGTAATTTTTCTCTTATCTTTTCCAGCCACTCTTCTGTTACTTCTATTGGTGGGACATCTGTTTCAGGATACATTCTAGCAGCTCCAGGCTGAGGTCTCATATACCTAGTTGTGCCATCAGTGTTAGCTGCTCTAGTTTCCTTAGGCACTCCTTTTAAAGCATACTTTGCTCTTTCAACAATTGCTTTTAATGCTTCTCTAGCATTATCTTCTCTATCGGCAACAATGACTATAGCGTCTTTTTCAGGGTCTGCTTTACAGTACTCATAAAGCATTCTAACTTCACTATCCGTGATACCGTATCTTGGCAGTTCATCAGTATGTATTATCCCTGAAACACCTCCCCAGAATTTCGCATATTCTGCTAGCTCTGTTCCAAATCTTCTCTTCGGTTGAAGCTCAATACCAAGTATGCCTTTAAAACGTGGAAGTACTTGCGCCAATATTTTCTTTCTCTCCTTTAAAGCCCTCCTTAAAACTTTGCTTCTAGTTTTTTCAAAAATCTTAGTTACATCAATAGGTTTGAAAGCTATATCTTCTTCTCTTAGCTCTCTCTTTTTAAGCTCATCCCTGATTTTAAGTAACCTATGCTGTCTTAGTGCTTCATAAGCTACAACCTTACTTATAAGTTCAAGTTTCTGTACACCTTTAACCTCTATTTTTTCTCCTCCTTCTATTGAAATGTTTAAATCCTGTCTTATTGTTCCTAAGCCTCTCTTAACTTTACCAGTTATTCTTAAAAGCTGCCCTATTTTGTATGCTACTCTTTCAGCCTGCTCTGGTGTATGTATATCAGGGCCTGTAGCTATCTCTATGAGAGGTATTCCAAGCCTGTCAAGCCTATACGTTACTTCAGCTCCTTTTTCAGCTATTTTACGTGCTGCATCTTCTTCTAAACATATTGTCTGTATTCTAATAACACCTTCTTCATCTTCTAAATATCCTCCTAAAGCAACAACTGCTGTTCTTTGAAAACCTGTAGTGTTCGAACCATCAATAACAATTTTCCTCATAACATGAACTTCATCTACTGGTTTAGAGTTTAGAAGTAAAGCTACTGTTAAGGCTATTTCTAAAGCCTCTCTATTTAACTCATGTGGGGGTTCCTCATCTCCTTCAACAAGACATGTGTAATTATCATATGATTCATAAAGATAGTATCTTCCTCTTTTCCATTCAAATAAAGCTGCGATATCTACTTCTCCAAGCTCGCTTCTTGTAGGTCTAAGTCTACGTATAAAGTTAAATTCTCCTTTCTCTTCAACAAGTTTCGTAGGACACTTACAGAACAGCTTATGTTTAGTATTTAATTGTTGGTGAAGTTCAAGGCCAACCTTTAGGCCTAGTTTTTTAAAGTCTATTTTCTCTTCCAAGCTAAACCACCTTTAATTTAAGTATGTTGAAAACATTGTTCTTGGATTTATTTCGCCAGCAATATTTGTAAGCATAAGCTTCTTAACTTCGTCCATATTTCTCGTCTTAGCCAAAACCCACATGAGCTTAACCAGTGCGACTTCAGGCAGCATGTCCTCTCCTGGAATAACACCCATAGCTAAAAGGTCTCTTCCAGTACTGTAAACATTCATGTTGATACGTCCCCATAAACATTGAGAAGTCATAACTACGGGTATTCCTTCTTCAATAGCTCTCTTTAGAGAATCGAAAATATATACTGGCGTATGGCCTAAGCCTGTCCCTTCAAGAACTATTCCATGGTATTTTTTATCTACTAAAAAGTCTATTATCTCTCCTGACATTCCTGGATGAGTTTTTACTAATGCGACTTTCCCATCAAACTTATTTTCTAGAATCAGTTCTCTATTCTTATCTCTTGGTTTAAAATGGTCATTAATAATGATTATTTCATCTTTTTCAACTTTAGCTAAAGGTTTATCATTTATTGATCTAAATGCATCTCTACGGCTTGTATGCATTTTTCTAACCTTAGTTCCTCTGTGAACTAAGCAGTATACATCTGCTGTTTCACCATGCATAACAACGGTAACTTCAGCAAAAGGAGCTTTAGCAGCTACGAGGACCGCCGAGTAAAGGTTCATAGCCGCATCAGATGATGGTCTATCTGATGATCTTTGAGAACCAACTAAAACAACTGGTACTGGGAGATTTCTAAGAGCAAAAGCAAGTGCTGCAGCAGTATAAGACATAGTATCTGTTCCATGAGGAACAACTATTCCGTCAAATCCTTCCCATATTTTTTTAGCAATTTCTTCCGCGATTCTAGACCATAGCTCAGGCGTCATGTTTTCGCTAAAAATAGAGAATAAAACCTCTGCTTCAATATTAGCTATATTCATGATTTCAGGAGCGAATTCTAAAATATCCTCTGTTTTTAACGCAGGATATACTGCACCAGTTCTGTAATCAACTCTGCTTGCAATAGTACCTCCAGTGCTTATTATAGAAACTTTAGGTAGTTTCGGATTATACTCTACTTTAATAGATGGGGTGTATTTTTTGAGCTTTTCTCCTTCGGCAACCTTTGCTAGTTTTACTTTGTCTGTAAAACGTACGCCAATATTATATCCATTATCTAGTTTAATGACTATGTATGGTCTTTTTGAGAGAGCAGCTCTAGGCATCAATATTCCTTCAACAATAAGGTCTTTACGTATGATCCTTACTCTGTCGCCGATTTTAACATTACATTTTTCTAGAAACTTTCTTAGCTCTCCTTTATAGCCGTAGAGAGGGTCCTCTATCAAAACTAAGTGTCACCTATTAGAAACT
>Ga0190363_1000147_pt1 | contig 39486 bp, 46 predicted proteins | sample 48721867_MG_FD_161272 | JGI IMG/M metagenome (GOLD analysis project Ga0190363, IMG submission 161272) | Hydrothermal vent microbial mat bacterial communities from Southern Trench, Guaymas Basin, Mexico - 4872-18-6-7_MG | ecosystem: Environmental > Aquatic > Marine > Hydrothermal vents >... | reverse complement strand
TCCTCGGTGAGGGCGGGCACTAAGGAGACGATCCGCCGCGGAGAAAAAACCCTTGAGGGATAAAGGAAGGAGGCGATGCGGGCCACCGCCTCGGCCACCCTCGGCCCAGGGCGGCAGATGAGGTCGCAGGGCAGAACCAGTACCCTTCCCTGCCTCAACGCCTGAAGCTCTCTCCATCCCGGACGCCTCTCAAGTTCCTCCTTCGCCCGGAGGGGGTCATCGCCACAGATCAGCACCACATCGGGGGAGCACCTGAGGACCTCCTTCAGTTCGACGTAGAAGAAGTCCTCGGGGACGTCCTCGAAGACGTTCCTTCCGCCCGCTGCCCTGAAGATCGAGCTCTGAAAGGACCTACCCCCCACGGTTCCCGGGGGGTCAAGGCCCATCACCCGGAAGATCCGAGGCCGTTGAGCATCTCCGAGCCCCCTCAAGTGACGCTCTATCAGCCCTAAGCGCCTGCAGACGACCTCCTTGAGCCACACGCCCTCCTGCCGATGTCCGGTGACCTGACCGATCCTGACGAAGGAGTCAAGGACCTCATCCAGGCTCCGGGGATAAAGCCAGAGGACTGCCACCCCTTTCCGCCTCAAGGCCTCGGCTATCTTGAGCTGGAGGGGCCCGAAGGCGATTACCAGGTCGGGCCGAAGCCGAAGGACCTTCTCGAGGTCGGGTTTTGCAAAGCCCCCTACTTTCGCCCTCTCTCTGGCCTCGGGGGGGCGGTTGCAGAAGTCCGTGACCCCCACCACCTGATCCCCGGCCCCTACGGCGAAGAGGACCTCAGTCACCGAGGGGGCGAGCGAGACGATCCTTTTGGGGGGGTGATCGAGGTCGTCCCCGAGCTCAAGGCCCAGCGCAGGACTGACCAGAAGGAGGAGGAAGAGGACGGCCCTCAGTAGATGCGCTCCACGGACCACAGCTGTCTTACTCCGGAGTGCAGGATCGTCACCTCTTTCAGATACCTCCGTGCCCGCTCCCTGGCCTCCTGAAGCTCCCGCAGGGTTGGGGCCCTGTAGCTATCCCCTGGATGGGGCAGGTAGGCATCTATACGATAGGGGATGGAGGGATTGACCCCCGCGATGAAGCGGGCTATCCGCCCTATCTCCGGCTGCTCCACCAACCCGGGCACCAGCACGCTCTCGGCCCGAAGCAGCACCCCTGTCGAGGCGTATCGGCGGAAGTTCTCGAGCACCCGTCGGGGGTCCTTCAGACCGGTGAAGGCCTGAAAGACCCGCGGGGTTACGGCCTTGATGCTCAGACAGACCTCGTCCACCCCCTCGGTAACGACCCTCCAGCCGTTGGTGATGAGGACGTTATGGACACCCCGCGCCTTCAGGGCCTCAAGGAGGCAGGGGAGGTCCGGATCCACCGTGGGCTCCCTCCCCAGGAAGAGGGCCTTCTTCACCTCAAGGGGCTCGATGGCCCTCAGGGCTTCTTCTGCGGGAAGGGGGGCCCTTGGCGCCCCTCCCGGGGAGGCCATGTGGCAGTCCAGGGGATAAAAGTCGGTGATACAGCCCCAGCACCTCATGGGACACCCGGCGTCAAGGTACAGGTAGAGCTCCTTCACCTCAGGGGCGTAGGTTATGTGGTAGACGGCCATCTTTGTCCCTCACGGTGAAGTCCAAGATCTCGAGGAAGAACATGCCCCTGTGCCTCATAGGCCTGGCCTCCAGGATCTCGAGCCTCCGCCTGAAGACGGGGCCATCGAGCACCAGGGTATGGTACTCCCCCCTCTCCCCGCAGGGATCGATCCCCAGGGCGCGGACCTCCTCGAGGAAGGAGGCATCAAGGGGCCTGCCGAGCCACCCCTGGGGCATCCCCTCCTTCAAAGAGACGATCACGGCGGAAAAGCCCTCGCTGAGGAATTCCTTGAGCACCTCCTCGGAGGCCTTCCCCCAGAGGGGCAGAAGGGCTTTCATGCCCACCTCACCGCAGACCCTCTCCACCCACTCCCTGTGCTCCTCGAGCCACAGGTCTCCGAAGACCCCTCCCTCGAGGCCCCTCCTCTTCAGGAGCGCCATGGCCCTCCTGAAGGCGGCCTCATATCCCTTCCAGGAGGCCCTCCCCGCAAGGAGCGCCATCCCCAGGGCCTCCGCCTGTGCCTCCAGCAGCTCCCTCCTCAACCCGTGCCCCCGGGTGCGGGCCCCGGTGGTGTTGAGCATGGTGAAAAGGTACTCGACCCGATGCCCCCCCTGGATGGCCCTCCAGAGGGCCAGACAGCTCTCCTTGCCGCCACTGAAGGAAGAAAAGAGCCTCATTGAAGTACTATACCACAGATCCGACAGTGTCGCCTTCCCCGGGGGAGGCCGCCTCCGCAGTTGGGACAGGGCTCCTCCTCAGGCCCTGCAGGGGGCACCTCCCCCACCACCTCCCTGAAGACCTCGTAGAAGTAGAGGTGCTCCTTAGAGAGGAAGCGCATGCCGTACCTGGCGGCCTTCTCCTGAAAGTCCTCGTCAGGGATCTCCCGGGCGATCAGCTCCCTCAGGGCGCTCATCCCGGAGCCGACCTCCAGGGGGCGCTTTTCCTGCCACGCGAACTCCGGAGGCATAAGGGGTTCAAGGGCCTTCCTCAGGACCCACTTTCCCCATGTCCTTCCCCCCTCCTGCCTGACCTTCAGCCCCGCAGGGAGCCGGAGGGCGAAGTCCAGGAAGGCCTCCTCCAGGTAGGGCTGGACCACCTGGAGCCCCAGGTGCTCGCCGAGGACCGAAGAGCTGAACCGAAGATGGGGGACGATCCGGCGGATGTAACCGTCCAGGTCCTCCAGATCCATCATGTAGGGGTATCCCCCGAAGAGCTCATCGCCGCCGTCGCCGGTGGCGATCCTGCTGAGGCCCCGTTCGGCCACCGCCCTGAGGCCGAAGTAGACCGCCAGGTCGTTGGGCAGGGCCGGATCGAAGCTTCCGAGGATGCGGATCACCACCGGGATGGCCTCCAGGGCCTCGGCCACCGTGACCCTCACGGTATGTACCTTGATCCCCAGGCACTCCCTCAGCATCTCCAGATAGGGACCGTCCCCGCCCCCTCCCTCCAAGGAGACGGCGATCCCCTCGAGCTCCGGCCGCAGGGAGGCCAGAAGCCCCGAGTCCACACCTCCTGAGAGCAGCAGGGCCTGGGGGGCAAGGCGATCAAGGGCTTCGGCGAGCCGGGCCCTGAGGACCGAGGGGACCCCCATCCTTCTCTCCCCTTACATAGAAGCCCCTGAAGGGCACCCACTTGACGCATCCTTCGCTCACGAGCCGCAAAAGGGCCTCCCTTACAGGGGTTCGGCTTACACCGAGCTTCCTGGCCAGATGCACCTCCATAAGCCTTGTGCCGGGCTTGATGGCCCCACCCTCTATGGCCTTCTTCAAGCGGAAATAGACCCATTCTGAGAGGGAGATCCTCTCCATCCCTCAGAAGACCACCTTCACCCCTCCGTAGGCTGAAAACCCGGGGGTGCCGTAACCGTAGGCCTCTTCGTAGTCCTCGTCCAGGAGGTTCTCCACTCTGGCGAAGACCTCCAGGTTCCTGTGGACCTTGAGGGAGGCGCTGAGGTCCACGCGGGTGTAATCGTCGAGCTCCACGCGCCGGGCGGGCCACACACTCCAGTCTAAATCCTCACGCTCATCCACCCAGAGGAGGTGGACCCCCACCCTGCCCCGCTCCTCGAGGAACCGGTAGCTGAGGCTTGCGCCGACCTTGTTCAGGGGCCTGCGAAGAAGCCTCCTGCCCTGATCGTCCTCGGTATCGGTGTAGGTGTAGGTGATCCTGCCAGAAAGTCCCCTCCAGGGCCCAACTTCAAGGAAGGCCTCGATACCCCAGCTTTCGGCCTCCTCTATGTTCACATAGCCCTTCCCCGAGACGTAATCGATCAGGTCCTCCACCTCGTTCTCGAAGTAGGTAACCCCCGCCTTGAGCAGCCCCCCGAAGACCTCCTGCTCCACTCCCACATCCCAGCCGATGCTCTCCTCGGGGTCAAGCTCCGGGTTACCCACGGGCCACCACCCCCAGAACCAAAAGGGAGGGCCGTAGAGTTCGTACAGGCTCGGGGCCCTGAAGCCGGTTCCCACCGAGCCCCTGAGCTTGGTGCCCGTTTTGCGGATGAGGAACGCCTGGGTCAGCCTGAAGGTGGTGTGGTCGCCGAACTCCTTGTGGCGGTCCCAGCGGACCCCCATCGTGGTGTAGGAGAGATCCCAGAGGGCGATCTTATCCTCAGCGAAGAGGCTTAAGGTCCATGCCGACTCCTCCATGGGGCTCGAGCTCTCCATCTCCTCCTGCTGATACTCCAGGCCCAGAACCAGCTCATTTGTCCTGTGGACCTTTATGTCGTGCTGCCACAAGAACTGATAGCTCTTGCCCTCATAGGAGCTGTCCCCCCAGGGGGCGTCTTCGTAATGCCTCTTATGGCTCCCGACCCCGAAGGCCACCTTCTGCCTCCACTTCCCCTCAAAGAGCGCGGTCTCTACGTAGGGCCTTGCGAAGAACTGGTCGTGCTCCACATGGTAGTCCTCTACATCGCAGTAGGGGCCGCCTCCCGAATCGAGCTCTGTGTCCCCCCGCTGAAACCTCAGCGAGGTACCCGCGGTAATCCAGGGGGCGATATCAAAGTCCAGGCGGCATGAGAAGGTGGTGTTCTCCCATCCGTCGTCCTCCTTGTTTCCGGGGAGGTCCTCATCGGCTGCGGAAAAGCCATCGGTTTTGATATGGGACAGGGCGAGCGAAAAGGACATATCTTTCACCTCCCCGGAGCCCCCGGCGAACTGCCTGAAGGTGTGGTAAGAGCCCCCTTCGAGGCCGGCGTAAAAGGAGGGCTTCCCCCGCCCCCGTTTTGTGATGATGTGGATTACCCCGCCGATGGCATCCGCCCCATAGAGCACGCTCTGGGGTCCCCTGACGATCTCGATCCTCTCTATATCGTCCACCGTCAGGTTTGCGAAGTTGAATTGCCGCTGCATGAGGCTCGGATCGCCCACCCTGAGACCATCGATCATCACCAGGGTATGGTAGGACTCCATCCCCCTGAGAAAGACCGAGGTCTGGGCCCCTGGCCCTCCAGTGGATACCACGTCAATCCCCAGCTCCCCCTTGAGCACCTCATACACGGTGGTGTATCCCTTGGCCTTGATCTCCTCTTCGGTGATGACCGTCATGGAGCTCCCCACCTCCTCCTCCAGGGTGGGGACGCGGGTGGCCGTAACGACCACCTCCTCGATCTCAACGGCCTCTTCGGCCTCCTCCCCACAGACGGCCACGGGGGCCACTAAGAAGAACACCAAGATCAAGATCAACCACCTCATCGCTCCACCTCCTCTGCTTTATTCGTGGCCCCTGAGGAAAAGAAAAGCCCTCAGGGGAAGTCCTGAGGGCTGCACCCAGCTTCTTCGCCCTCCTCCATCCCCCAACCCACGAGGGGATGAAGCTATTTCTGCGGGCAGGTCTTCCGGCTTCCGGATCCTCCTACTCCCCGCGCCTTCCCGGAGACCTTGAGGTCTCCAGTGGCCTCCTGCGGGTTTCGTCCCCGGTCACGGCGGCGGGACCGCGGGGGCCTCTCACCCCACTTCCCTATTAAGCCCAAAGGGCACCCGCAGGGCCTTTTTATCACATCTGCCTTGGCCTTGTCAAGGATTCCCGTCCCGGTGTAAGCTTCTGCCGTGGAGCCGAAGTTGGTCCTCGTGACGGGGGGTACTCGAAGCGGAAAGAGCCGCTTTGCCCAGGAACTGGCGAGGCAGTGGGGTGGCCCTGTGGCCTTCATCGCCACTGCCGCCCCCCGGGACGAGGAGATGCGGCAAAGGATCGAAGAGCACCGCAGGAGCAGACCGCGCCACTGGGTGACGATAGAGGAGGAACGGGAACTCCTCAGGGCCCTGACGTCCCTTGAAGGGGTCGGGACGGTAATCATCGACTGCCTCACCCTCTGGGTAAGCAACCTCCTGGAGGAGGGGCTCAGGGAGGGTGAGATCCTGAAGGAGGCAGAGCTCCTGAGGGACGAGCTTCTGCGCTCCCCTTACAGGGTCATCCTCGTAACCAACGAGGTTGGCTGGGGGATAGTCCCCGTGAACCCACTGGCCCGCTGCTTCAGGGATGCGGTGGGAAAGGTCAACCAGCTTTTTGCTTCCTCGGCCGATCAGGTCTACCTGATGGTGGCGGGTGTCCCTCTGAGGGTAAAACCGCAGGAGATCCCGCGATGAAGGGCCTCCTTGCAGCCCTGGGATTCCTCACCTCCATCCCCCTCCCTCAGGCCTGGAGGGGGGATCTGGCCGCGGCTCCGCCCTACTTCCCCCTGGTCGGGGCCCTTTTGGGAGCGATCATTACCGGGATCTATGCGATGGGCAAGGCCTGGGTGGGCCAGGGGTTTGCAGCGGCGGCCGCGGTCTGCGCCCTGACCCTCCTCACCCGGGGGGTGCACCTTGACGGCTTGGCCGATACCTTCGATGCCCTGGGAAGTGGCAAGGAGAGGGAGGAGATGCTCCAGGTGTTGAGAGACCCCCACGTGGGGACCTTCGGGGTCGTGGCGGTGAGCTGTGTGCTGATCCTGAAGTTCTCGCTGCTACTCAACTTGCCCCAGGGCGGATGGAGGGCCCTCGTCCTCTTCCCAGCCCTCGGGAGGATGGGACTGCTGGTGCCCCTCTGCTCCCTACCCTACCTCCGGGGGGAGGGTAAGGTGAGCCCCTTCTTGCCCCCCCGAAGGGGGACCTTTCTCCGGGGGCTCCTCTTCACCGCAGTCCTCGGGGCACTCCTTTACGGCTTCAGGGGACTTCTGGCCTTGATCCTTGTCCTCGGATTTTGCTATCTTCTCTCTTTCTTCTTCCGAAGGAGGCTGGGCGGCATGACGGGAGACGTGCTGGGGGCTACGGTGGAGATGGCGGAGGTGGTGTCCCTCCTCTGCTTAAAAGTTGGAGCGTGACGATGGACCACGTTGAGGAGGTGGAAGGATGGAAGATCTGGGAAGGGCCATCAGGGGGGTTGGCCCCTTGGACCAGGCGGCCGTCGAGAGGGCCAAGAGGAAGACCGAGGACCTGCTCATGCCCTATCTGGCCCTGGGGAGGCTTCACGAGATCTCCTGGCAGGTGGCAGGGATCATGGGGCGCATCCCTGAAGGACTTCCTCGCAAGGTGGTGATGGTGGCTGCCGGCGATCATGGAGTGGCCTCCGAAGGGGTGAGTCTCTTTCCCCAGGAGGTGACGCGGCAGATGGTCTCGGGATTCCTTCGGGGATTTGCGGCCATCAACGTCATCTGCCGGCACGTGGGGGCCAGGGTGGTGGTGGTCGACTTCGGTGTCAAAGGGCCCACTGAGCCCCTGTGGCTTGAGGCCTCGGACAGCTTCTACGATATGAAGGTGGCCCCTGGGACGGGGAACATCGCCACAGGCCCGGCCATGAGCCGGGAGCAGGCCTCTGAGGCGATCCTCAGGGGGATGGAGGTCTTCAAGAAAGAGGCCTCGAGGGGCCTTGACGTCATCGCCACGGGCGACATGGGGATAGCGAATACCACTCCTTCTGCCGCCGTAATCTGCGCCTTGACGGGCTCAGATCCCGAGGAGATAGTGGGAAGGGGAACGGGCCTTGACGATGAGGGACTGAAGAGAAAGGTCCAGGTGGTCCGCAGGGCCCTGGAGGTAAACCGGCCCGATCCAGGGAACCCGCTGGATGTACTGGCCAAGGTAGGGGGGTTCGAGATTGGCGGCATCTGCGGATGGATCCTAGCAGGGGCCAAGGCGAGAGTCCCGGTGGTGATAGACGGCTTCATCTCCACGGCAGCGGCCCTTCTGGCAGTGGCCTTCGAACCTCAGGTGAGGGACTATCTCTTTGCCGGTCACCTCTCCGCAGAGCGAGGCCACAGGAAGGCCCTGGAGCACCTCGGGCTTGAACCTTTGCTCGAGCTTGAGATGAGGCTCGGTGAAGGGACAGGGGCTGCCTTAGCCCTTGTCATCATCGAGGCGGCGGTGAAGATCCTCTCCCAGATGGCCACCTTCTCCTCGGCTGGCGTGAGCAGAGGGCTATGAGGCCAAAAGGCAGAGGGGAAAGGCCGCGAGGAGGAACAGGAAGGTGGTGAGATAGGCAAGCCTTATGGCCCTCAGGATGTCCTCTGGCTCCCGTTCCCTACGGGGAACGCCAATTGTGGGTATCACGTATTCTTTTCCCCCGTAGCTGATGGGACCTCCCAATGCGATTCCGAGGGCCCCGGCGAAGGCCGCCTCGGGGATTCCCGCATTGGGACTGGGGGTGTTTTTGCGATCCTTCAGGATACACCGCCAGCTTTCCCGTCCCTTCATTCCCAGAAGGGCGGCAGCTACGGGGATCAAACAGGCAGAGACCCGAGCTGGGAGAAAGTTCAGCAGATCGTCCGCCCTGGCGGAGACGGTGCCGAATTCCCTGTATCGCTCGTCCCTGTGGCCCACCATTGAATCCAGCGTGCTTACGGCCTTGAAAGCCATGGCAAAAGGAGCTCCTCCCAGAAGGGCGTAAAAGATCGGGGAGAGGACTCCGTCCACGGTGTTCTCGGCCACCGACTCCACCGCCGCCCTTATTACCTCCGATCGGGGGAGGGCCTCGGTATCGCGGCCCACGATCCTGGAGAGCATCCGCCTCGCCTGTAGGAGATCGCCGTCCTTCAGGGCCTCGTAGACATCGCGGGCTTCCCGATCCAGATCCCGGAGGGCCAAAGCGGTCCAGAGCAGCAGCAGGTGAATCCCCAGGCCCACCCATCGGTGGATCGTCGCCCCGAGGAGGATCAGCCCCTGGGCAGCGACGAAGCTCGACCCCGTGACGACGGCCCAGAGGACAGCACCGGCCAAACGGGGACGGAAGGACTGCCTCAAGGGGCCTTCGAGCCGCTCGATGGCCCAGCCCATAACCCTCACCGGATGGGGGTATCCCCTAGGGTCCCCCAAGAGAAGGTCCAGAAACAAAGCGGCCCATATGAGGAAGTAGATTTCCACCTCAGGATGCCTCCAGGGTCAAGGCGCAGGGTGACAGCCTATCTATCACTTCCGCTTTCTCCTTGTCAAGGAATCCGTCCTATTGTAAGCTCCCTTAATCATGAAGCGAGTTGGGCCTTCACAGAGGGCGTTGAAGGGAATGATGAGGCACGGCGGCAGGGTCTTTGAAGCCTCTGAGAGGCTCGGCCGTCCCCTTACCGAGATCATAGACTTCTCAAGCAACATCAACGCCTTTTTCGATCTGGATCGAGTAAGGGAACTCTTGAGGAAAAGCCTCGATTGGCTGGCCTTTTACCCTGACCTGGAGAGAAGCCGCAGGGTCCTCTCCTCCTTCCTCAAGATCCCCGTTTCCAACCTCTGGGTGGGGAACGGATCCAGTCAGCTCATATATCTGGTCTTGCAGGCCCTGAAGCCCCGGGAGGTGCTGATCCCCATTCCTACCTTTTCTGAATACGAGAGGGCAGCTCTGGCTACGGGGGCGAAGGTCTCCTTTCTCCAATTAGAGGAGGATGGTTTTCGGCTGAGACCTCAACTCCTCCTTGATGCCCTCAGCCATGAGACCGAGGCGGTCTTTCTCTGTAACCCCAACAACCCTACAGGGGGTCTCCTCTCCCAAGAAGAGCTCTTAGAACTCCACAGAACCTTCGAAAGGAGGGGGATCTGGCTCTTGGTGGACGAGGCCTTCGTGGACTTCGTGTCCCCTGAGAAGAAGCCGTCCCTTGAGCGGTATGCCTGCGAGGGGAGGGTCCTGTTGTTCCGTTCCCTGACCAAGGTCCTCGCCATCCCGGGACTCAGGCTCGGCTATATCATCGGCCCTAAGAGGGCGGTGGAACGAGTTGAAGGGGTTTCTGACCCGTGGCCCATAAATATCTTCGCCCAGCTGGTCCTTGAGCACCTGAGGGAGCTCTGGAGGGCCTTCGAGGAGGGCCTTCCTCAGCTCTTCGGGCAGCGACGGATCTTCAAGGAGAAGCTACAGGAGCTCTTCGACGTCTTTCCCTCTGAGGCCAACTTCTTCTTAGTTCGGACGAGGACTCCAAGCTGGATCCTTGCCTCCTTTCTCCTGCAGAAGGGCATATTGGTACGGGAGGGGAGGGGATTCAGGGGGCTTCAGGAGGATTTCATCCGCGTGGCGGTGAGGAAGGCCGAGGAGAACTCCAGGCTCATAGAGGCCCTCAAGGAGGCGAAGGCATCGCGAGGCCGCCTGCCTCAGAGAGATTGAAGGCGATGACTGAAAAGGGACTTGTAGGGGATGATGCTTGAGGGGAAGGTGAAGGTGAAGCCCGAGGACTTCCAGGTTGAGGAGGTCCTGGAGCTCAAGCTGAGTCCAAAGGGGCCTTACAGCTACTATCGCCTTTGGAAGAGGGACCTGAACACCATGGCCGCCATCGAGGCCATCTGCTCTAAGTGGAGATTAACGCGGGACCGGATGGGCTTCTGCGGCCTGAAGGACAAGCGAGCCATCACCACCCAGTACATCTCCATCTGCGAGGGACCGGAGGAGGATCTCGAAGATACGGGATTCCGCCTCACCTTCATTGGCAAGGGTGAGGTCCCGTTGGAGATCGGTCAGGCCCAGGGGAACATCTTCACCGTGACTCTGAGGTCCATCTCCCCGAAGAGGGTCCTTCGGTCCATGGAGGTGGTCGAGAGGGTGGGCTTTGTCAATTACTTCGGCAGGCAGCGGTTTGCTTCGGATCTCTTCATGGAACGCCCCATCGTCCGCTATTTCCTGGAAGGGGATTACGAAACGGCCCTCAAGGAATATCTGGTTCAGCACTCCCCGTCTCGAAAGCGGCTCCTTAAGCTCTGGGGACACTGGCGGGCCTTCCTCGGTGAGGCAGGACACCTCTCGGTGGCGGAGAGGGCAGCCCTTAAGGTCTTCATCAGGAAAGGCGATGCGAAAAGGGCCTTCAGGGCCCTGCCCAAGCCCATAAAGCTCTTCTTCCTCTTCTCCTACCAGAGCCTCCTCTGGAACAGGGCCGTGGCGCGTTTCATCAGGCGCAGCACCTTCTCCTTTCCCATTCCCTTCATCAGAGGGGAGGATCTGTGGTTTTACGTCGATCCGGGTCCTCTGCTCAGGGAGTGGAAGGAGCTTCGCGTCCCCTTTATCAGCGAAGAGGCCCTCCGCTGGGAGGGCCCTGCAGGGCTTAAGGAGGAGATCCTCAGGGTGATGGATGAGGAGGGGGTAACGGAGCATTTGGACGCGGAGGTGCTGGGCCTGAAGGTATTCGCCCCTGGAGAGAGGGACCTGATTTCCAAAGCCCAGGACCTCCGCCCCCTTGAGGCCAAAGACGATCAGCTCAGGATCAGGTTCTTCCTCCCCGCGGGGAGCTATGCCACTGTGTTCCTGAGCAAGCTCCTCGCCTTTCCCGAGGAGCTGCCTTAGGTCCCGAGCCGCCTCATCTTCCAAGGGGTGCGAAGGCCTCCTTGCCGGCGAAGGCGGCCTCCTCTCCCAGCTCCTCCTCTATCCGCAGGAGCTGGTTGTACTTGGCGATCCGATCGGTCCGGGAGGCCGAGCCCGTCTTTATCTGCCCCGCGTTCACCGCCACCGTCAGGTCGGCGATGGTCACGTCCTCGGTCTCCCCTGAACGGTGGGAGATGATAGTGGTGTAACTGGCCCTCTTTGCCGTCTCCACTGCGGCCAGGGTCTCGGTAAGGGTCCCGATCTGATTGAGCTTTATCAGGATGGAGTTGGCCACCCCGAGCTCTATTCCCTTCTGAAGCCTCTCTATGTTGGTCACGAAGAGGTCATCTCCCACGATCTGTATCCTCCCTCCGAGCCTCTCGGTCAGCTCCTTCCACCCTTCCCAGTCGTCCTCTGCAAGGCCGTCCTCGATGGAGCAGATGGGATAGCGATCGAGCAGCCCCTCGTAGAAGGAGATCAGCTCGGAGGCGCTCTTCTCAGGTTCTCTCTCTGCTTCAAGGTAGTATTTCCCCCCGTGGTAGAACTCACTTGCCGCTGCATCTATGGCTATGGCTACCTCCTCTCCCGGTGAGTAACCCGCCCGCTCTATCGCCGTCACGATCAGGGAGAGGGCCTCCTCGTTGGAGGAGAGGTCAGGGGCGAATCCCCCTTCATCCCCTACGGCGGTGTTGTAGCCCTTCTCCTTGAGGACCGTCTTCAGGTGATGGAAGACCTCAGCCCCCATCCTCAGGGCATCGGCGAAGGTCTTGCCCCCCCACGGCACCACCATGAACTCCTGGATGTCCACGTTGTTGTCGGCGTGTTTCCCTCCGTTCAGGATGTTCATCAGGGGGACGGGGAGGCGATGGGCGTAAAGGCCGCCGATATACCGGTAGAGGGGGAGGCCCAAGTAGTTAGCCGCGGCCTTGGCGCAGGCCAGGGACACCCCCAGGATGGCATTGGCCCCCAAGGAGGACTTGTTGGGGGTCCCGTCCAATTCCAGCAACAGCTTATCTATTGCCAGCTGATCGAGCACGTCCATCCCCACGACCTCAGGGGCGATCCGGTCGTTCACATTGGCCACCGCTTTCCTGACCCCCTTTCCCAGGTATCTCCCCGGATCTCCATCCCTCAGCTCTATTGCCTCATGCTCCCCTGTGGAGGCCCCGGAGGGGACGGCCGCTCGCCCCATATAACCGCCCTCCACCAAGACCTCGACCTCAACGGTGGGATTGCCCCGGGAATCCAGTATCTCCCGACCTGTTATCTCCAAGATGACGGACATGGCAAACCCTCCTTTCTCCTTTAATCTCCTTCCTCAAGGATCTTCGTCCCTAAGTATATGTACTGCAGCCCGGAGAGGGACGTGAGGGCTGCGACGCTCCAGAAGGAGAACTGCAAGAGCCAGCAGGGCAGGGGGAGGAGCCGGTTGAAGAGGACCAGCGAGACGGAAAGGACCTGGGTCACTGTGGTGGCCTTGCTCGTGATGGTCGGGGAGGCCTCCACCCGATAGGAGGCGAGCACCAGGATGAGGAATCCCAGGAGGATGATCACGTCTCTCGCTATCACGATCACCACCAGCCAGATGGGCATCTCCCTTATGGCAGCCAGGCTCACAAAGGCCGTGGCCAGGAGGATCTTATCGGCTATGGGGTCGAGATAGGTCCCCAGCCTGGTCCTTTGGTTCCACAGCCGGGCCAGGAGCCCGTCCAGCGCATCGGTCACCCCGGCGGCCACAAAGGTGAAGAGGGCCCCCCACTTGTTCCCGTAAAGCAGCAGGATTACGAAGATGGGGACCAGGAGGATCCGCACGATGGTCAGAAAATTGGGCAAGTTCATTCCTCGTAATTCCCGCGGAAGAGGTCCTTGAAGGCAGTGTACTCGGGGATGAAGGATAGTTCGACCACCCCTGTGGGGCCGTTTCTCTGCTTGCCGATGATCACCTCGGCGATCCCTTTTCTGTCGGTGTGGGGATTGTAGACCTCGTCCCGATAAAGGAAGAGGATCACGTCGGCGTCCTGCTCTATGGCCCCGGACTCCCTGAGGTCCGCCAACTGGGGACGCCTCCCCGGGCGATCTTCTGCCCGGCGGCTGAGCTGGGAGATGGCGATCACCGGGATGTTGAGCTCCTTGGCCAGGGCCTTAAGCGAACGGGATATCTCGGAGATCTCCTGTTCCCGCCTCTCGTTACCCCCCCTTCCCCTCATCAGTTGCAGGTAGTCTATGATGAGGAGCCCCAGGTTGTTCTCCGCCTTAAGCCTTCGGGCCTTTGCCCTCAGCTCCAGGACCGACATGGCGGGGGTATCGTCTATGTAAAGGGGGGCCTCGGAGAGGGTGCTGGCGGCCATGGTGAGCTTGGGCCAGTCGCTCTCGGAAAGGAAACCGCTTCTTACCCGTGATGCGTTAACCCGCGCCTCCGCACAGAGCATCCTTAAGGCCAGCTGCTCCTTGGACATCTCCAAGGAAAAGATGACGGTGGGAACCTTGGCATGTACTGCCGCATACTGGGCCACGTTGAGGCAGAAGGCGGTCTTTCCCATGCTCGGCCTTCCCGCCACGATGATCAGGTCCGAGGGCTGAAAGCCCGCGGTCTTTCTGTCCAGATCCTTGAAGCCGGAAGGGATGCCAGTGATCAGCTCCTTCCTCTCATAGAGCCGCTCTATGGTGCGGAAACTCTCCTTTATCACCTCCTTAAGGGGGAAGAAGGCAGGCTTTACCCGATGCTCCGAGATGCTGAAGATCGCCTGCTCGGCCTCATCCAGGAACTCCTCCACATCTTCCCCCTCCTGGTAGCACTGGGTTATGATCTCCGTGGCGGTGGAGATTAGCTTGCGCAGGAGCGATTTCTCCTTGACGATTTTGGCATAGTAGACGGTGTTGGCAGCGGTAGGGACCGCATCGACCAGCTGCGCCAGATAACTCGCTCCCCCCACCTGCTCCAGCAACTTGCGCTTCTTCAGCTCATTGGTCAGGGTTATCAGGTCAAGGGGCTCATTTCTTTCGTAAAGGGAGATCATCGCGCTGAAGATCCGCTGGTGGGCCTCCCGGTAGAAGTCCTCCTCCCTGAGGATCTCAAGCACCTTGTTGATCACGTTGTTGTCGATGAGTACCCCTCCGAGGACCGACTGCTCGGCCTCAAGGCTATGGGGTGGGACCCTTACCGATGCGACCTCCGTCCCGGTGGGAGCGCCCATTTACTGCTCCGCCTTCTCCACCCAGAGCTTGAGGGTTGCGGACACCTCGGGATGGAGCTTAAGGGTGACGCTGTAAGCCCCTATTTCCTTGATGGGCTCTGGGAGCTCTATCTTCTTTTTGTCCACCTCGATCCCCATCCTCTCGAGGGCCTCCTGGATATCGCTGCTGGTGATGGCCCCAAAGAGCTTTCCCTCCTCCCCGGCAGGGGCCTTGATGGTGCAGTTTACCTCCTCTATCTCCTTGGCCAGGGCCTGGGCCCGTTCCAGTTCCCTCCTCTGCTTGAGGGCGATCATCTGGCGATGATGCTCCAAGGCTTTAAGGCCCTTTTTGGTGGCTGGGGTCGCCTTCTTCAGGGGTATGAGGTAATTCCGGGCATAGCCATCGGCCACCTTCACCACCTCTCCCGCCTTCCCCAGAGAGGGGACATCCTCCATCAGGATCACTTCCATCAGTGCCTCCTTTAATCGGGGATGATCGTGAAGGGCAGAAGGGCCAAATGCCTCGCCCTCTTTATCGCCTTGGTGAGCTGACGTTGGTGTTTGGCGCAGTTTCCGGAGATCCTCCTCGGGACGATCTTCGCCCTCTCGGTGAGGAACCCCTTCAGGAGTTCATAGTTCTTGTAGTCGATGACCAGAGAAGGGTCGGCACAAAACCGACAGAACTTCTTGCGATAATATGACCTCGCACCGGGTCTACCCATCCTCTCCTCCCTCCATGAACTTTGTTATAAGGGGGTGATCTTGTGGGCTATTACCTCAAGCCTCCTCCTCACCCCTTCCTCGTCTTCCCATCGCCTCTGGATGATCCCCCCCTCTACCAGGAGATTGGCCCCCTCTCCGATCCCCTCCCATTCCCCTTCCTCTGCCAGGGCCACCACCCTCACCGTCACGTCCTCATGGGGGATCTCCACCCCATCGAGGGTCTCTGAGGGGAACTGCAGGGTGAGGAACATCACCCCCTTTCCCTGGGGGGTGTACCTTATCTCCGGCCCCTCCTTTATCTTTCCGGCCAAAAAGACGCGGTTGAGATAGATCAACGCCTCCTCCCCTTCTTGCTCTCAGGAGGTATCTCCCCCTCAAGCCGCAGGGTCAGGTATCGCAGCACATCTTCCCTCAACTCCAGGTTCCTCTCGTACTCCTTGATGAAGTCGCCTTTCGCACGAAAGTACAGGAGGAAGTAATATCCCTTCTGCTTCTTCTGAATCGGGTAAGCGAGATCCCTTAACCCCCACTCCTCGGACCTCACGAGCTCCCCACCCCGGGAGGTTATTAACCCCCCTATCTCCTCAACCTTCGCCTTTGCCTCTTCAGGGGAGAGATCAGGGATAAGGACGATCATCGACTCGTAATTTCTCATCTTTCCTCCTTTCGGCCTCTGGCCCTGATCGCCTCAGAGCAAGGAGGTGTCCCTTTGAATTACTCTCTGGCCAGGCCTGCTATGGAGTTTTTGCTCACCTTGACGCGCACCTTATCGGCTATCTCGAGGGTGACCACGTTCCCCTCAAGATTGGTTATGGTACCGTAAAGCCCCCCTGCGGTCACCACCCGATCGCCCCTCTTCAGGTTCTCGAGCATGATCCTGTGTTCCTTGGCCCGCTTCTGCTGGGGCCTGATCAGTATAAAGTAGAAGATGGCGAAAAGCAAGATAAGGGGAATGAAGGCGGCAAAACCTCCTCCCCCTCCTTGACCCCCTCCGGCCGGTGCCATGGCATGAGCAATCTCCAGGAACATCTTCACCTCCTGTCTCATTTTGGACCTTACCATACCATATTAGTCCTGGCCTGGCAAAGCCCTCTGGGAGTAGAAGTGGCGACGAAACTCCTCGATCCTCCCCTGCTCGATGGCCTCCCTCAGCTCCTCCATCAGGATGAGATAGTAGTGGAGGTTGTGGATCGTGTTGAGCCAGTAGGAGAGGAGCTCCCGGGAGAGGAAGAGGTGGCGCAGGTAGGCCCGGGAGAAGTTCCGGCAGGTGTAACAAGAGCACTCCGGATCTACGGGCCTCGGGTCCTTGGCGTAGCGGGCGTTCTTTATGTTCATCTTCCCGAAGCGGGTGAAGAGTTCGCCCGTGCGGGCGCATCGGGTGGGAAGGACGCAATCGAACATGTCTACCCCCCTGATCACCCCCTCCACCAGGTCCTCAGGGGCCCCCATCCCCATGAGATAGCGGGGTCTCTCCTCGGGGAGGAGGGAACAGGTGAGCTCCACCATGTCGTAAGTTATGGACTTCTCCTCTCCCACGCTCAGCCCCCCGATGGCGTAGCCGTCAAAGCCTATCTCGACGATCTCCTCCACACTCCTTCGACGCAAGTCCTCGAAGACCCCTCCCTGCACGATGCCGAAAAGGGCTTGCTCATCGCGCCTCTTGGCCTCCTTTCCCCTCCTGGCCCACTCGGAGGTCAGCCTCACCGCCCGCTCCACCTCCTCCCAAGGGGAAGGGTAGGGGAGGCACTCGTCAAGGCTCATGATGATGTCGGCCCCCAGATCCTCCTGGACCTTTATCGCCCTCTCGGGGGTGAAGAGGTGTAGGGAGCCATCTATGTGGGAGCGGAACTCCACCCCTTCGGGGGTGATCCTGCGGAACTTGCAGAGGCTGAAGACCTGGTAGCCGCCGCTGTCGGTAAGGATGGGGCCTCCCCAGCCCATGAAGGAATGGAGCCCTCCCATCTCCCTTATCACCTCCGCACCTGGCCTCAGGTAAAGGTGATAGGCGTTGACCAGGATCGCTTCCACCCCCAGCTCTTCAAGGTCCCTGGGGCTCAGGGACTTGACGCTCCCCAGGCTCCCCACGGGCATGAAGACCGGCGTGCGGACCTTCCCGTGGGGGGTGATGATCTCCCCGATCCTGGAGCGAGAGGATATCTTGAGCAGCTTGAAGGAGAAGCCTTTCATAGGATCAGCATCCCGTCCCCGTAGCTGAAGAACCGATACCGCCTCCTTACGGCTTCCTGATAAGCCCTCATGATCAGCTCCCTGGAGGCGAAGGCCGCCACCAGCACCAGGAGGCTCGAACGCGGAAGGTGAAAGTTGGTGATAAGGGCATCTATGGCCTTAAACCTGTACCCGGGGTAAATGTAAAGGGAGGTCCAGCCCCGTGTAGCCCTCACCCTTCCTTCCCGGGAGGCCACCTCTTCCAGGGCTCGGGTCGTGGTGGTGCCGAGGGCGATGACCTTTTTCCCCTTTCTCTTCGTCTCCTCGATGGCCTCAGATGTCTCCTCCGGTATCTCGAAGTACTCCTCATCGAGGCGGTGCTCCTCCACCCTTTCGGCCCTCAGGGGCCTGAAGGAGGCCCAGCCCGTGTGAAGGGTGAGGAACACAATCTTCACTCCCCTCTCTTTCAGCCTCTCCATGAGGGAAGGGGTGAAGTGGAGGCCTGCGGTGGGTGCGGCTACTGCCCCCTCCTTACGGGCGAAGACGGTCTGGTAGGCCTCCCGATCTACATCCTCGTCCTTCCCCCCCCGGATGTAAGGGGGGAGGGGCACATGTCCCACCTCCTTCAGGACCTCGAGGAAGTCCTCCGAGGGGAAAAAGCGAATGAGCTTCTTCCCCTCGGGGAGGTCCTCAAGAACCTCCCCTCTGAGGCGGGAGGAGAAGGTGAGGGGCGTTCCCGGGGGGATCTTCCTCCCCTTCCTCGCCAGACACTCCCACACCTCCCCTCCATCCCTCCGGCGCAAGAGCAGGATTTCCACCTTACCCCCTGTCCCCTTCCTGCCCCAGATCCTGGCCGGAATGACCCGGGTGTCGTTGGCCACTATCAGATCCCCTTCATCGAGGAAGGAAGGGAGCTCGGAGAAGGAGGAATGGATGATCTCCCCCGTACCCCTCTCAAGGACCATCATCCTCGCCCTATCCCTCGGCTCCACGGGATACTGGGCGATCAGCTCCTTTGGCAGCTCGTAATCGAACTCCTCCGTCCTCATCCCCCATTACGTTTGAGGAGACCCCAGAGAGGTCTCCTCAAGAATTCAGGTCTTTTATCCGAATTTTATTTAGAAAGGGACGAAAATGTCAAATTATCATCAGGGGATAGGTGGATTAAAAATTTTTGGTAAAAAACTTGATTTTTTGGGACGGTTGTAGAATAATTGGTGAGAAATCATCCATCAAAGGAGGAATTGTAATGATAGTTGAGTGTAAAAATTGCGGCGTTAAGTACAGGCTGGACGACTCAAAGGTCAAGCCTGAGGGTGTAAAGGTCAGGTGTTCCCGTTGTGGATATGTGTTTCGCGTATTCCCTGAGGTCGAGAGGCCGGTGGCCGAACTTCAGGAGAGGGTTTTAGGGGAAGAAAGGGCTGAGTCGAGGGCGGCTGTAGAGGAGAAGGTCGAGGAAGGGGTTGGGGGGACAGGCCCCCTTTTTGAGGTCGAAACTCCCGAGGAGGAAAAGGGGGCAGAGGAAGAGGATATCTTTCCCTTCTTTCAGGAGCGGATCGAGGAGGCGGCCGAGGCCAAGCCAAAGTCCAAGCTCCTCAATGTCTTTCTTGTCCTGTTATTCGCCATCATTTTGGTCTTTGCCCTTCTGTACATCTACAAGATGAAGGGCGGGACGATACCGGTCATAGGTGGGATCATCGATAAGGCGACCTCCCTGATCGGGGGAAAAGAGATCCACAACCTCAACATGATGCATCTCAAGGGTTATATGACGGAGGTGGACGGCAAAAAGGTCTTCGTCATCCAGGGGGTGGTGACGAACAAAGGGAAAAAGACGGTGAAGTTCGTCAAGCTCAAGGGGATCCTTTACAACCGGAAGGGTGAAAAGGTGGCAGAGGGAATCGGCTACTCGGGCCGCCATATATCCCTGCGCAACATGAGGGATACCCCCCTTCCTCTTCTGGAGAACCTCTTCTCGAACCCCGAACCCACCGGTGTTACGCCGGTAGCCCCCCATAAATCCTTTCCCTTTACCATTATCTTCTTCTCCCCTCCCTCTGAGGTGGCCAAGTATCAGGTGAAGGTAATAGAGGCCCCACTCCTTTAACCCCCAAGGGGAAACCTCCTGATGATCTCCCGGTACTGGGCCGCTTCTTCGTGTTTTCCCCTCTTCTCAAAGCCGCTTATTAGGATGGAGCACTTCCTGTGAAGCTCGGCCACGGTGAGCTTTCTCCATGAGGGAGGCAGCTCTTTCTGAAGCATCTTAAGGAGGGCCCTTACTCTCCAGATGTCGTTGCCCCAGCTTCGGTGGGAGAGCTGATCGGGGTGTCCTCCCCTTTTCACTATCAACTTTTCGGGTATCAGGTGAATAGGATACCGGAGGGCTACCCTCAGCCAGAGGTCGTAGTCCTCGCAGACGGGAAACTCGGGATCAAATCCCCCGACCTCCTCCAGCAGCTCCCTTCTCATCAGGACCGAAGATGGGCTGATGATGCAGAGGGGAAGGCACTGGGGATAGATCCATCCCGAGTGCTTGGCATGCTTCTTCTTCGGGTTTACCCTCACTCCCCTGCGGATCCAGATCTCGTCGGTGTAGCAGATCATCGCCTCGGGGTTCTGCTGCATGAACTGGACCTGGCGCTCGAGTTTCTTCTTCAGCCACAGGTCATCGGAGTCAAGGAAGGCGATGTACTTTCCCCGCGACAGCTCTATTCCACGGTTTCTCGCTCGGCTCACCCCCTGGTTCTTTTGGTAGAGGTATATGATCCTCTCCCCGAACTTCTCCCTGAGGACCTCCCCGGTGCCGTCCTCTGAGCCGTCGTCCACCACTATGAGCTCGAAGTCCTGATAGGTCTGGGAGAGGACGGACTCTACCGCCTCCTGGACCATCTCCTTCCGGTTGTAGGTGGGAATGACGACCGAGACCTCGGGCATCGTTAAGAGATGATCAGGTCAACGAAGCGCCTCCCCCTGATGTCCACAAGTCCCTGGTCGGTGAGGCGCAAGAAGGGGAGGCCGGTGAAGGCCAGGGTCTGGAAGGTGAGGAAGGGACGCTGGAGGCGAATTCCCAAGTTCCTGCAACCTTCCTCGAAGCGGGAGATCTCCTCTGCCAACTCCTCCATGGGGCGGTCGGAGATGATCCCGCAGATGGGAAGGGGGAACTCGCTCACCACCCTCTTCCCCCTCACCGCGACAAGCCCCCCTTGTAGCTCCAGGAGCCTCCTTACCGCAAAGACCATCTCTTCGTCTGTGGTCCCCAGGACGAGGACGTTGTTGGTGTCCCAGATGAGGCTTGTGGCCACCGCCCCCTCCCTAAGCCCTGTACCGCGCACAAACCCCACGGCCAGCTTCGGCTCGGGGGAGTGCTTCGATATGTGGGCGATCTTCACGATGTCCTCCTGGGGGCGGGCCCGAAGCTCACCCCCTTCGGTCTCAAGCCTCGCCTCTCCTTCCTTGGTTATGGTCTCGTTGATCACCTCGATGACCCTCACCACTGCCTCCCTTCCCGGATAAGGGACCCTCAGGTCATCGGGGCTGATTCCTCGGAGGGCAAAGGTCCTGTATGCCTCTGGAGGGTAACGATGGCGGGGGATCTCCACCAGGGACCTTCCCTCTTCGGCCACAAGCCTCCCCTCCTGGATTACCTTCCTCACCCTGATCTCCCTGAGGCCCTCAAAGAGGACCATATCGGCCCACCGCCCGGGGGCTATCGCCCCGAGGCGCCTCAGGCCGAAGTAGGTGGCCGGGTTGATGGTGGCCATCTGGATGGCGGTCAGGGGATCGAAGCCATAGGCTATGGCCCTCCTCACCAGCTCGTCCATACACCCCTCTTCCATCACCATCCGGGGATCGGCGAAATCGGTGCAGAGCATAACCCCCCTCATATCGAGTCCCGTCTTGGCTATGGGGGAGATGGCCTCGAGTTCCCTCCTGATGTACCCCTCCCTTATCATCACCCCCATCCCCAGCCTCAGCCTCTCCAAGGCCTCCTCCGCCCCTGTCGCTTCGTGACAGGAGGTGGTCCCCGCAGCGCAGTATGCGATGAGCTTCCTTCCCCTTGCCCCGGCCGAATGTCCCTCTAAGGTCTTCCCCAGCGAGATGACCCTGGCGTAACGCCTCATTGCTCGAGGATCCCTATCCACTGCCCTGGGCCAGTAGGTTTCCCCCAGGCCGAGGCAGAAGTCCTCTTCAATGAGGGCCTCGAAGGCCTCGTAAGGGAAGCCCTTGCTGGTCTCGAACTCCGGGAAAGGGGGGATCATGGAGGGAGAAAGGACGTATATTCGCAGGGGGAGCCCCTTCGTGTCCTCTATGAACCACCTGACGCCCTCTTCCCCCGCGGCGTTGGCCACCATGGCAGTCTCCGATATTGTGGTGGTGGTCCCCCGGGGGACCACCCAGCGGGCATACTCGGCACACTGATAGACACTATCTAAGTGGGCATGGGGGTCTATGAAGCCGGGGCACAGGTAGGCCCCCCGGGCCTCTATCACCTCGGTATGGGGACCTATGAGGTCCCTGGCATCTTCCCCCACATACACGATCCATCTCCCCTTCACCCCCACCCACATCCCTTCTTGGATCTCCCGGGTGAGGACGTTAAGGAGGGTGGCATCGGCGATCACCAGATCCGCCTTCTCCTCCCCCAGGGCTGCGGCTATCCTCTCCTCTATTTCCTTCTCTTTCATTCCCCCCAATCATAAAGGAGGAAAAGCAGGAAAGGCAAGGGAAGGACTTTGCCCTTAGAAGGAAACTGTGTTATTTAGTAGTCCACCTTACGGAAAGGAGGAAGAGATGGAGAAGGTCAGGGTAGGAGTCCTGGGGGCCACGGGGATGGTGGGTCAGAGGTTCGTCCAGCTCCTTGAGGATCACCCCTGGTTCGAGCTGGTGGAGGTGGCGGCCTCCGAAAGGAGCGCTGGCCGCTCTTATCGGAAAGTGATGGAGGGCAGATGGAAACTGGAGGGGGACATACCCGAGAAGGCCGCCGGACTTCAGGTGAAGGAGTGCGTGCCAGAGCTGGATTGTCGCTTGGTCTTCTCCGCCCTCGATGCCAAGGTGGCAGGACCCATAGAGGAGGAGTTTGCCCGGGCAGGATATGTGGTGAGCAGCAATGCCCGTAACCACAGGATGGACCCGGATGTACCCCTTCTGATCCCCGAGGTGAACGCCGAGCACACGGAGGCGATCGAGGCCCAGAAAAGCCGTTGGGGGAAGGGGGGATACATCATCACCAATCCCAACTGCTCCACCATAGGGCTGGTCCTGGCCCTTGCCCCCTTACATCGGAGGTTCGGGATAAAGGAGGTGATCGTCACCACCCTGCAGGCCCTGAGCGGGGCGGGCTATCCTGGGGTTGCTTCCCTCGACATCATAGATAACGTCATCCCCTTCATCTCCGGAGAGGAGGAGAAGGTGGAGAGCGAGCCCTTAAAGATCCTGGGCCGATGGGATGGGAAGAAGTTCCTCCCCGCCGAGATAAAGATAAGCGCCTCCTGTACCCGGGTGAACGTGAAGGACGGGCATACGGAGAGCGTGAGCCTCGCCTTCTTCAGGACCCCTTCCCGGGAAGAGATCATAGAGGCCTGGACGGATTACAATCCCCTCAAGGGGCTGGGGCTCCCCTCTGCTCCGGAGCAGCCCATCGTTTACCGGGAAGAGCAGGATCGCCCCCAGCCCCGCCGGGACAGGGACGAGGGGAAGGGGATGAGCTGCGTGGTGGGGAGGCTCCGCCCCTGTAAGGTACTCGATTACAAGTTCTTCGTCCTCAGCCACAACACCATCCGGGGGGCGGCAGGGGCCGCCATCCTGAACGCCGAGTACCTCTACAAGAAGGGCTATCTCTGAAGGGACTCCTCAAAGGAGGGACGGCGGGTGCGGGTCCTGATGCGCCTTTTGCTCACCCAGTGCCACTGATCCGGATACCGGCGGATGAAGGACTCGATCTTCCTGGTCACTTCCCGGGTGATGGTATAGAGATCTTTATCCTTATCCCCCTGTAGGGGAACCTGCAGGGGCGGTTCGATGAGGAGCCTCAAGCCGTCCTCTCCCTCCCGCAGCAGGAAGACCGGGAGGATCGGCGCCCCTGTCCTCAGGTGATAGAAGGCCGGCCCAGGGGGCATGGCCATCCGCCTTCCCATGAAATCGATCAGGATTCCCCCCTTTTTCTGGTTCTCATCGGAGACGAAGAGGACGATTTCCCCCCTTCTTAACGTCCTCATGATCTCCCTCTGGCACCGCATGGGGGGATCGGCGGGGATGGAGCGGGTCCCCTGAATCCGGCGAAATCTCTCGAAGACCTGGGCCATCCGAGGATGCTTCGGGTCCTTGATGATCACCCAGCAGGGATACCCCCGCCTCCTCATCACCCCCCCTATCAGGGTGAAGTTCCCCAGGTGGGCGCTCACCGCTATGATCCCCTTCCCCTCCCTCATCGCTTCCCTGAGATGCTCTTCCCCCTCCCAGCGCAACTTGGACATGATCCTGGGCAGGGAATAAGTGGAATAGATCGTCTCCAAGAACCCCTGAAACATGTTCTTAAGAACCCTCTTCGCTATCCTTTCCTTTTGCTGGGGGGTGAGGTCGTCCCCATAGGAGAGGTCGAGGTTATCGAGCATCTTCCTCCGGTATTTCCCCGCAAAGGGCCAGGCCAAGGGGGAGAGGAGTTTGACGAAGAGGAGGCGGCTCAAGCCCATCGGGACGATGCGGGTCGCCCTCACGATAGCTCGAAAGCCGATGGCCCCTATCAAATAGCGGAACTCCCGTCCAACTTTCCTCCATCCCCTCTTCCTTCTCATGGCCCTTGAGTTTTTAACATAAAAAGCCCTTCAGGCAAAGGTTTTCCGTAGGAGGGTGTTTGTGATAGCTTAAAGGTGAATGGGAATGGTGGACCTGAAGGAGACATTCGGTGAGGGCCGGGCAGTTGGAGATAGCCGAAGCGGTGGGGAGAACGCTCGAGGAAGGGGGGACGCTGAGGAGTTGGGAGGGATGGGCTTCTACAAGGAGTACTCAAGGAGCGAGATAAGGGAGGTCATCCAACGGGTAAAGGGGAGGGAGGACCCCCTCATCCTATGGGTGAAGGAGCCCGAGGTCAAAGAGGGCTCCCTCGGAGTCTTCCCCGCTTCCTTCAATCCCCCCACCTTGGCCCACCTCCGCCTCATAGAGGAGGCGAAAAGGGGTTTTTCCCTCCAGGGGATCGCCCTCCTCCTCGACACGAGGCCCATGGACAAGGAGATCGTCGGGGCTCCCTTGGAGGAGAGGGTGCTCATGCTCCTTGGCCTTTTCGGCAAAAGGAGGGATATCTCCATCGGGATATGCAACGAGGGACTATTTGTGGGGAAACTGAAGGCCCTGCGGGCCTTAACGCCTGAGGCGAAGGTGAGGTTTATCATGGGATATGATACCCTGGTGAGGCTCTTTGATCCCCACTACTATCAGGATATGGGGAAGGCACTGAGGGAGCTCTTCGAAGGGGCCGATCTGCTGGTCGGCTTGAGGGGGAAGGTCACGAGGGATGAGGTACGAGTCTTCCTTTCCCTCCCAGAGGTTCGCCCTTATGCCGAAAGGATCCATCTCTTTGACCTGCCGCCGTCCCTCAAGGGGATATCCTCGACCCAGGTGAGGGAGAAGGTGAAGAGGGGGGAGTCCATCTTGCAGCTTGTGCCCCCTTCAGTGGAGGAGTTCATAAGGGAAAAGGGACTCTACAAGGAGGAAGGATGATCTTTTCACCGTGGAAGATCGGGAAGGTCACCTTCAGGAATCGCCTGGTCCGCTCGGCCACCAATATGAGGATGGCCGGCCCCCAGGGGGAGATCACCGAGGAGCTCATCGAGGTCCACAGGGAGCTCGCCGAAGGGGGGATAGGACTGGATGTGACGGGCCATGCCTTCGTGAGTCCAGAGGGCAGGGCAAATGAAGGCCAGATCGGGGTCCACGAGGACTTCCTCTCCCCGGGCCTGGCGAGGCTCGCTGAGGCCGTTCACCGGGCCGGAGCCAGGATCTTTCTGCAGCTCGCCCACGCGGGGATGATCGCTCGTCCCCTCTCAGGCTCCAGGATGGGGCCTCACTCCCGACGCGGCTCCAAGGAGATGACCCAGGAGGAGATAGAGAGGGTGATCGCCTCCTTCGTCGAGGGGGGAAGGAGGGCCTGGGAGGCGGGCTTTGACGGGGTGCAGCTTCATGCCGCCCACGGCTACCTCCTCTCCCAGTTCCTCTCCCCCATGATCAATAAGAGGGAAGATGAATACGGAGGCATCCGAGGAGGGGTGAGGGTCCTCAAGAGGATAATCACAGGGATAAAGGAGAGGGCAGGGGAGGGGTTTCCTGTAATCGTCAAAATAGGGGTGGACAAGGGGGATAGGGGGATGGGGGAGGAGGACCTCATCGAGGTCATAGGGGAACTCCTTGAAGCGGGCCTCGATGGGGTGGAGATAAGCCGGGGGGCCACCGATGCCAAGGAAATCATCCGTGAGGGGATTGTCCCTCACCAGAACGAGGCCTATAACCTCGATGTAGCTCGAAGGGTAAAGGGGGCCTTTCCTTCCCTTCCTGTGATCCTGGTGGGAGGGATAAGAAGTGTGGAAGTGATCGAAGAGATCCTCTCGGAAGGAATAGACGCCGTCGCCCTCTGCCGCCCCCTTCTGGCAGAACCCCATCTGCCCAGGAGGTGGCAGGGAGGAAACAGACACCCTTCCGAGTGCATATCCTGCAATCGCTGCATAAGGATCAGAGAGAAAGTGAGGTGCCGACGGGAAAATTGACTTGATCCACTTCTTGGTTTATAATTTGACCATGATTAAGGTCAACATACACGAGATAAAGGCCCATCTCTCCCGATATCTCAGGGAAGTGGAGAAGGGGGAGACGATTCTTCTGTGCAAGAGGAATGTCCCTGTAGCTGAGATCCGTCCCCTTCGGTCGGAGAGGAGGGGGGAGCGTCCTTTAGGGCGGGCCAAGGGAAAGTTCAAGGTGCCGCCCGAGTTCTTCGAGCCATTGCCTCCTGAGGTCATCGAATCCTTTGAGGGGCGAAGAGGTTGAAGATCCTCTTGGATACTTGCACATTTCTCTGGATCATAACCGATGCCCCTGAGCTATCGGAACGGGCCCGTTCCCTTTTTAGGGACCCCTCGAACGATGTCTATCTCAGTTCGGTCTCTGTATGGGAGATGATGGTCAAGCATTCTCTCGGGCGTCTCCCTTTGCCCGAGCCGCCCGAGGGGTTCATCCCGGCCGAGAGGGAGCGGCACGGCATAGAGCCCCTTCCGTTAGAGGAGGGGGCTGTTTTGTATCTCTCGCGGCTTCCCAGGTTTCACAATGACCCCTTTGACCGGATGCTGATCTGTCAGGCCATAAATCACGGAATGACCATTCTCACCCCTGATAAGCTGATCGTCCAGTATCCGGTAGCCACCATCTGGTGAGGGGAGGAAAGGAGGAGGAAGAGAGATGGAGCGTTCGGCGAGGCTTTTTGAGGAGGCGAAGCGGTTTATCCCCGGGGGGGTGAACAGCCCGGTACGGGCCTTCAAGGCCGTGGGAGGAACCCCTCCCTTCATCGAGAGGGCTAAGGGATCGAGGGTCTGGGATGTGGACGGGAACGAATACATAGACTTCGTGGCCTCTTGGGGGCCGATGATCCTGGGCCATGCTCATCCGCAGGTGATCGAGGCAGTAAAGGAGGCGGCAGAGAGGGGCACCAGTTACGGAGCGCCCACGGCCCTTGAAGTGGAGATGGCCCGGATGATCTGCTCCGCCCTTCCTTCGATGGAGATGGTCCGGATGGTCAACTCGGGGACCGAGGCGGTGATGTCGGCGATAAGGCTTGCCCGGGCCTTCACCGGTCGGGACAAGGTGGTGAAGTTCGCCGGTTGTTATCACGGCCACGCCGATGGGCTGCTGGTGCGGGCGGGCTCTGGGGCGACCACCCTGGGGGTCCCGGACAGCCCGGGGGTGCCCGAAGGGTACGCCTCCCTCACCCTGATTGCCCCTTATAATGACCTGGAGGCGCTGAGGGCCCTGATGAAGGAGCACCGGGGGGAGGTGGCCTGCGTGGTGGTGGAGCCCGTAGCGGGGAACATGGGAGTAGTGCCTCCGGAGGAGGGGTTCCTCGAGGGCCTGAGGAAGATATGCGACGAGGAGGGGTGCCTCCTCATCTTCGACGAGGTGATAACCGGCTTCAGGGTCGGCTGGTCAGGGGCCCAGGGACTTTACGGTGTGAGGCCCGATCTCACCTGTCTGGGAAAGATCATCGGCGGTGGATTTCCCGTTGGGGCCTTTGGTGGGAGAAGGGAGGTGATGGAAAGGCTCGCTCCGGTAGGGGATGTCTATCAGGCCGGGACCCTTTCGGGGAATCCCCTGGCGATGGCTGCGGGGCTTAAGACCCTCCAGATCCTGAAGGAGAAGGACCCCTATGGGCGCCTTGAGGAGATGTCCTCATACCTCTGCGAGGAGGCTTCGAAGATCGCCCGCTCATTGGGGCTTGATCTCTTCTTCAGCCGGGTGGGCTCCATGTTCACCTTCTTTTTCACCCGAGGACCGGTGAGGGACTATGAATCCGCCCGGAGGAGCGACACCGCGGCCTACAGCCGCTACTTCTGGACCCTGCTGAGGGAGGGGATATACGTCGCCTCCTCTCAGTTCGAGGCCGCCTTCCTCTCCACCGCCCACACGGAGGAGGACCTCGAAAGGACCCTTTCGGCCCTCGAGAAGGCCTTCCGGGCGGCAAGGGAATAAAAAAATAAGGCAGGCGCTTGGGGCCTGCCCAGATTGATTGAGAAGGGAATTCAGGGGTCGGGATACCCCGACCTTATCAGAGCTTGAATACCATAAGGAGGGATACGAGCAGACTGTAGATGACCAGCGACTCGATCATGGCCAAGCCGATGATCATCGGGGTGACGATCTTACCCGAGGCGGCAGGGTTTCGCGCTATCCCCTCCAGAGCCGAGGTTATGCCGCGGCTCTGCCCGATCGCCCCGCCGAAGGCCGCTATGGCGATGCCGAAGCCAGCAGCGATGGCTATCACCTTCTTCACATCGGGGCTTAAACCGGCCTTCACCGCCCCCTCCTCAGCAGCCAGGGCCACAGCAGCTATCCCTGCCACAAAGACCGCCACCAGAAGAAAAAGGGCCACCCTCTTCATCGTCTCACCTCCTTTCCCCGCTTATTCCTCTTCGTGCATCTCCTCAATGGCTCCGGCAAAGTAGGCCATCGAGAGGAGGATGAAGACCAGCGTCTGAACCAACGCCACAAAGAGCCCTAAGAACATCATGGGCAGGGGAATCAGCAGGGGGATCAAGCCGAAGACGATCCCCAGCACATAGTGGTCGCCGAAGATATTCCCGAAGAGACGGATGGACAGGGATACGGGACGGACCAGATGGCTTATCATCTCTATGGGGGCGAAGAGGGGAGCAAGCCAGATGACCGGTCCCAAGAAGTGCTTCACGTACTTTATCCCATGCTCTCTTATCCCGTAATAGTGGGTGAGGAAGAAGACGGTGAGGGCACAGGCCCCTGTAGTGTTCAGGGTCTCAGTGGGAGAATGGAAGCCAGGGATCAGGCCCCAGATGTTGGAGAAAAAGATGAAAAAGGCGAGGGCGCCGATGATCATCATGAATTCCGGCCCCCGGGGGCCCATGTTGTCCTTGACGAACTTCAGTATCCCCTCCACGGCCAGCTCCAGGAAATTCCTCAGGGTCACCCTCTCCTCGGGGATGATGTACTTCTCGGGGTCCTTCCTCATCTTCCTCAGCCCGGCGTAGGCAAGGACCAGCAGGAAGACCATCACCACGATGGCATTGGAGACATGATGGGGGAGCTGGTTTAGCAACGGGATGACGTCGACGAAGCTGAAAGATCCATGTCCTCCTGCAGCCATCCTCTCCCCTCCTTTATCCCCTCATGTAGCCCTTTATGCCCTCTATGCAGATGGCCAGAAAGATGGTGAAGAGCCCCGCCATAAAGGCAAGGATGTTCACCCACTCCCTCAGAAAGACGACCACCACTACCACTGCCCCCACGAGGCCCAGGAACTTGGCGGCGTACTTTACCGCCACCGATCTCTTCACCTTCCCCTCGGAGAAGCCCTTCTCCAGGATCCGTCTCATGAACCAGAAGTTGAGTGCCATTATCGCCCCTCCGAAGAGGACCCCAGCGGTTACGCGTAAATCGCGGAAGAGGAGACTTGCGGCCAGAAAAATCCCCATGAGGATCAGGTTGGTCCTCTCGATTGAGGAGATCACTCTTCTCTTTCCTCTTTCTCCATCCTCCGTAGGGCCCGGAAGAGGTTCCTGAACCCTGCAGCGATCCCAAAGAAAAGGAAGACGATCAGAAACCATGGTTCGGTGCCCAACCATCTGTCCAGATAATACCCGATCCCCACCCCCACCGCCACTGCCAGCCCCATCTCCAGCCCCAGGGTGCTGTACCAGAGGATCTGCTCCAGGATCTTTATGCGGGGGGTCTTGGGGGCCAAGATCCACCTTCGTCTAAGGTCAGAGATAAGTAACACATTTCACAATGACAAGTCAACATCGGCGATCTGCTATAGTCCCTTGATAGTTCATCCCATATCCTTCTCGAAGGATCTTTCAACCACTCTCTTACCTTTTTGTCTGGGAGGCCGAAGATAACCCCGTAGAATCTCAGGCACCTCTTCTCGATTCCCCTCCCCTTAGTCTTTAAAAGGAATCCCTTAATCTCCTCATCTCCGATGGTCCTTCTGAGCCATTTGAGATCTTCCACACTACCACGGGAGAGGACCCTTCTGATGATCAACATCTTGTCTTCTTCCGCATCGATCGCCTCGGGATCGTAATCTGAGAAAAAGGACCTCAGCTTCTTAGGAAGCTTATCTCCTGGCTTCAGCATCCTTTCCACCATTTTGCTCCTTTTAATTTGATGTTAAAATAAATTGCGTTAAATGTCAAGAACTTTTTCTTAAAGCGTCCAACAGGCGCTGAGGGAGGGAGTCAAAGGAGCCACTGCTCATGACCACCACCACGTCCCCAGGCGTTGCCTCGGATACCACCCGGCGGATGATCTCTCCTGTTTCCTCCACCCAGAGGACGTCGCTTCCCGCTGTGGCCTCCTGAGGATCGAAGGCGAGTTTTCCCCTCACCTCAGGGGAGGAGCCCAGGATCGCCCGATCGGCCAGAGAGAGGGCCTTCAATAAATCCCCCAACAGATACCCCCTCCGGAGGGTTCCTGTGCGGGGTTCAAAGATCGCCCACACCCTGGCCTGAGGGAAAAGGGACTTTAAGGTGGAAAGGGTTTCCCGGACGGCCGTTGGGTGATGGGCAAAATCGTCGATCACCATTACCCCTCGTTCCCTTCCCACCACCTCAAGCCTCCTTCTTACCCCTTTGAAGTCCTTGAGGCCGTTGCGGATCCTATCCCATGGGAGGCCTAAGAGATGGGCAGCTACCATGGCTCCTATGGCGTTCCTCAGGTTGTGACGTCCCCAGAGGGGGAGGTGGAAATCCCCTAAGTCCTCCCCACCTTTGAGGAGGCGAAAGCGTATTCCCCTTTCATCCTCCCTCTCGATCTTATACCACCACTTCCCTGGAGCTACCCTCTCGATGGGGCATGGGACCTGGGAGGAGATCTCCTTGGCTGCCTCCCCTTGGCCAGAGAGGATAAGCCTCCCTCGAGAGGGGAGGAGCCTCATCAGTTGGAGGAAGGCCCCTTTTACGGCCTCTATATCGTGGTAGATATCGGCGTGGTCGTACTCCACATCATTGAGGATTACCATCTGGGGGAGATAGTGGACGAACTTGGGCCTTTTGTCGAAGAAGGCCGAGTCGTATTCGTCTCCCTCGATCACCACCACCTCCCCCCTTCCCAGCCGCCAGCCCCTCTCAAAGTTGCGAGCTACCCCGCCGATAAAGAAAGAGGGATCGAGGCCACCTCGAAAGAGGAACCAGGCGAGAAGGGATGAGGTGGTGGTCTTTCCGTGGGTACCGGCGACTACCAGAGGGGTCCTTCCCTCGATCAAGGTCCTTTTTATGAAGGAGGGAAGCGATATAAAAGGGATGCGCTGGTTCAGCACTTCTTCCACCTCTGGGTTTCCACGCGAAAGGGCGTTCCCAATGATCACCAGATCGGGTTTTGGGGAGAGATGGGACGGGTCGTACCCCAAGTGGATCTCAACGCCTCCTTCCAGGAGCAGCTCACTGGCAGGGGGATAAAGTCCTTGGTCGGCCCCCCTCACCCTGTAGCCCAACTGCTGGGCAAGGAGGGCCGCCTGAGCCATGGCGATACCCCCTATCCCGATAAAGTAGAGGTCTTTACCCTTCAAAGAACCCCTGCCTCCAAAAAACGCAAAAGGCCCTCTTCACCGTCCAGTTCGACCTCCACCCCCAAGGGGATGGTCATGTTTATGGGACCGTGTCCAGAAGGAAGGCCGAAGAGGATGGGGAAGTCGCCCCTGAGGCTATCAAGGATCGCTTCCTTGAGAAGTCCTTCCTTTTCGGGGAGGTCACATCCTGGCATCTGGCCGAAGACAACCCCCCTTACCCCCTCGAGGACACCTGCACTCCTCAGATGGGTTATCATCCGATCTATCCTATAAGGGGACTCGTTCTGATCCTCCAGAAAGAGGATCGCTCCCTGGGCCTGGAGTTGATAGGACGTCCCCAACGTGGTGACGAGGGAGGAGAGGCACCCCCCCAAGATCACCCCCCGGGCCTTTCCCTTGCGGAGCACCTCACAGGGGATAGGGTCAGGGGGCTTGAAGGAAGTGAGGGTTTGGGCGAATGATTTTCTGGTATTCCGCTCCCCTTCGGCAAAGGAAGGGGTTGTTAAGTGAGGGCCGTAAAAGGTCACCCATCCCCACTTTCGCCCCACAAAGGCATGAAGGACAGTGAGATCGCTCCCCCCCACGATCACCTTTGGGGCAATCCCCTCAAGGTCCCCGAGGTAAGGGATCATCCTCTGGGTCCCGTATCCCCCTCTCAAAAAGAAGATCGCCTTTATCGTCGGATCAAGGAGCAGATCGATAAGCTCTTTTGCCCGATCTTCATCCTCCCCAGCGAAGTAGAGGTGTCGACGATCGAGGATATCGGCCCGGTAGTGAACCTCGAACCCCATTTCCTTTAAGGCCTCCACACCCCGGAAGAAGAGCTCACTTTGGTCGCAGCGCAAATGAGAAGCTGGGGCTGCTATCCCCACCCTATCGCCGGGGAGAAGTCGGGAAGGTTTCCGTAATCTCATTCGCTTCCTCCACAAGGGCCCGAAGGCTGCGGAATTCTTTTAAAGGGTCCTCATCCAGGAGCCGGATCATATTCCTTAAGGCCGGACGGATATAAGGAGCAAAACGGTTCTTTCCCCTCTTCACCAGGGTTCCAAAAGCACCCAGTATCTGCATATTCCTGTGCAGGGCGATATAGGGATAACTTCGCAAAAAGGGTTCCTTTTGCTCGGGGAGGGACTCCCTGAGCCTTTCGAGGTAGTAATTGAAGAGCTCCTCCTTGAGGGCTTCTGGCAGTTCCACATAGGGATCTATCAGAAGGGAGGCGAGGTCATAGGCCAGGGGACCGAGCCTTGCGCCCTGAAAGTCAATGAGGTGAAGCTTTCCCTTCTTCAACATGATGTTTCGGGACTGAAAATCCCGATAGAGGAAGAACCCTCCTGGGGCACGGGCGACCTGGGCAGCCGCAAGCTCAAGCTCCCTCCTGGTCTCCTCCTTTACCTTGAGCCCCAGAAACCCTTCTACAAAGCCTCTGCGGAAATACCCTGACTCCCACCTGAGGGCGAATTCCCGATCGTAAGGGGGGTTGTGAGTCCGTGCGAGGTCAAAGCCTCGGGCCCCCTCTATCTGCAGGCGCAAAAGGAGGTCTATGACCTCTTGGTAGATTTTCCCCACCTTTGGGTCGCCCCTTCCCCTCGAGAGGACCTCGTCCTGAAGGTGGTGATCGCCCAGATCCTCCACCAGAAAGAGGCCCCTTTCGTGATCAGCCCCATATATCTCCGGCACTGGGAAGCCCTTCCCCCGTAGGTGGCGGGCTACATAAAGATAGGAGTCGTTTTCGCTCACCCCCTTTTCGTCTCTGGGAGGATGGGGCTCGATGAGGAGGACCCAGCTCCTCTCCCCGTACCTCAGGCGGTAAAAGTCCCTCCTTGAGCCATCCCCCCCAAGCTTCTCCCATTGCAAAAGGGACGGGTCGATCCCTTCGACACGAAGGTGATCGGAAATAAAGGAGAAAATCTCTTCTGAGACCCTCGTCATCCTGGCACGATCCCCTCACCTCTGTGCACCCCCCGCACCACCGCCCCGTCAGCTACAACGCACCCCTCGATCACGCTTCCTTCCTCCACCCTCACCCCCTCCCAGAGGACAGAATCCCGCACGTAGGCCCCGGAGGAAACAAGGGACCCTTTTCCGATCCACACTGCACCCTCGATCTTCGCCCCCTGCTCGATCTGGGCCTCGGGGTGCAGGGGTGAGGCCTCAAAGGGCAAGAGTTGCCTCTCGATTATATCCCTATGAAGGGCCAAATACTCAGGAAGGGAGCCGATATCCCTCCAGTACCCCTCCGCCATATATCCCCCGATGGGGGCTCCTTGCTCGATAAGGAGCTGGTAGAATTCGATGATGGAAAAGGCCCCATCGGGCATCATCTGCAGGAGCTCAGGGGAGATGACTTGGATCCCTGTGAAGGTGAGTGCCCTTTCCCCTTTTATTCCTATCCTTCTTATCTTTCCCCCTTCGTCCACCTCCACCTGATTGGTGGGAGGATGATCGTAAAGAAGGAGGGTGGCGAGGTTACCGCTCCTTAAGTGATAGTTGTAGGCCCCCTTGAGGTCGAAGGTGTGGAAGACGTCGCTGTTGACCACGAAGAAGGGCGCTCCCCGGAGAAAAGAGGCGCACTTTTTTATCCCACCCCCTGTGTCGAGGATCTGTGGTTCATAGCTTATCTCCACCTTCAATCCCCAATCCCTTCCGGAGAGGAACTCCTCGATTGCCGCTGCGAGATGGTGGGTGTTTATGATAACGGCCTCTGCGTCAGCATCTCTTAGCTGAGAGAGGATGATATCGAGGATCGGCCTGTGGCCGACGGGAAAGAGGGCCTTGGGCCTTCTGGCGCTCAGAGGTCTCGCCCTTAGCCCCAGACCCGCCGCAAGGACCATGGCCTGCATGGAAAAACCTAAAACTTCACCCGAGGGGGCTTTTTGGCTTCCTTCGGCGCCTCAAAGAAGGGGGCGGGCTCAAAGCCCAGGAGACGAGCTATTATCACGGTGGGAAAGCTCCTTATCTTCACATTATAGGCCCTTACCGCCTCATTGTACCGCCGCCTCTCCACAGCGATCCGATTCTCAGTTCCCGCCAGCTCGTCCTGAAGCCGGATGAAGTTCTCGTTGGCCCGCAGGGCCGGATAGTTCTCCACTACCACCATCAAACGGCTCAGGGCACTGGAAAGCTCCCCTTCCGCCTTAAGCCTCTCTTTGAGGGTCCTGGCCCTTGCTGCCTTTGCCCTCGCCTCGGTAACCCTCTCAAAGACCTCCTTTTCATGGGCGGCATAGGCCTTCACCGTCTCCACGTAGTTGGGGATCAGATCCATCCTGCGCTGCAGTTGGTTTTCCACCTGGGCCCAGGCCGCCTTCACCCCTTCATCGAGGGCCACAAGTTGATTATAGGTGCCCTTGATGTACCCGAAGGAGGCCAAAAGGATCAAAAGGACGATCAGAAGGGCGATCAAACCCGTTCTCTTTGCCGCCATCTCAGCCGACCTCCTTTGCGAACTCATCTACCCATAGGGCAAGCCGCCTCACCTCCTCTAAGTAAGAGGCCATAAGCTCCACCGCTTCCTTCTGCGAAGGCTTCCACTCCCCCCTCTTTATCCTCCACACTCCCTCAAAGACCTCCTCCCTCAACCCCACCTTCTTACAGAGGGCAACGGCGGCTTCCTTCCGAGAGATGGGGGCCTCTACATCCATTAGGTAAAGCAGCCCAGAGAAGATTGCAGAGAGGGCGGTGATGGACTGGGAAAAGACCGCAATGAGGGGCTCCTTCTTCCCCTCGCTGCCCACTGCGGCCTCTCGTAGAAGCAGAAGCTTCCCCTTTATCTCCCTTTCGCATTGCAACCTCAGTGCCTTCTTTTCTATTTCTATATCCTTAAAGGGGTCGTCCCCGTAGATGGTTATGTGATGGAGTTTCATATCGAGGAACTCCAGGGGAAAGGAGTCCAGGGAGGTCTTGATGTACCACGGGGTGAGAAAGAGGGGGATGGCCACCGCCCTCCTTCTCCACTTGGCTACGAGACGCGTCGCCCTCTCCAGCCTCTTTATCCCCTCTTCGCGAAGGAGGATCAGAAAGTTCAGGTCCGAGCGCCCAGGAATATACTCCCCTCTCGCCCCGCTCCCGTAAAGGGAGATGGAGAGGAGATCTTCTCCGAAGGCCTCCTTGTAGTCTTTGGTGAACTCCCCGAATATCTCCTCAGGCCTCCTTGGAGCCTTCGCCATCTTTCGTCCTCCTCAAAACCCCCTTGTTGCGCCACCACCGCCGCTCAGTCCTCCACCAAAGCCTCCGAAGCTACCAAAACCACCTCCGAATCCTCCGAAGCCGCCCCCGAGCCCTCCACCGAAATAGGGACCGATGATCAAGAAAGGCAAAGCCCTTCTACGAAGGGCACGTCTTCTTGCCCCTAAGCTGAAGAAAAAGAGCAGAAAGAAAAGGAGAGGGAAAAAAATGGGGAAGAAGAGGGCAGGGGTTGTCCTTCTCCTCGGCAGAGGAGCCGGTGCTCCCTTGAGCTCCACCCCTTCCTCCTCGGCCACCACCTGTGCAAAGGCCAGAAGGCCGCTGTACAGCCCCTCTCCGATCCTCCCCCTTCGTAGATAGGGGATGATGTAGCGATCCATGATGGCCCCCACCTTCGCATCGGGCAAGATCCCCTCCACCCCGTAGCCTGTCTCCACCCTGATCCTCCTCTCCTTAATGGCGAGGAGGATCAGGAGCCCTTTGTCCTCGCCCTTCTTACCTATTCCCCAGGCCTCGTAGAGCCTGTTGGCGAACTCCTCTATCGGCTCTCCGCCCAGATCGGGAAAGGTGGCGACGACCAGTGCAACTCCTGCCCGCTCCCACACCAAGCGGGCGAGATCGGACATCCGCCTCTCATATTCTGCGGGGATCACTTGGGCAAAATCGTTTACCGCCCCCCGAGGGGCAGGGAACTTCATCTCCTTCGCCCCCGCGGGGAGGGACAGGAGAAAAAGGAGGCAAACGGTGAGAAGGAGTCTCATAGTAGCAGCAAGATACCATGCTGAGGGAAGAGCTTCAAGGTGGCGACTTTTTCCCTTTCTTATGATATTTATACCCAGACGATGATGGTCTATCTCCTGCCCTTCAATGAGGTCGAAGAAGGACTTTTGTCCCATCTCCAGAAGGAATTGTCAAAGGTAGCAGGGGCTTCCGTGAGGGTAGGGGCCTCCCTTCCCATACCTGGGAATTCCTACCATCCCTGGCGCAGGCAGCATCTGGCCGACCCCTTTCTGGAGGCCCTGCCTCAGGGAGGGGTCGATATCCGATATTTAGGTCTTGTGGATGAGGACCTATATGTGCCCGGTCTCAACTTCGTGTTCGGCGTAGCGGATCCGGATAGAGGAAGGGCGATTGTCGCCTTGGCCAGGCTGAGACAGGAGTTCTACGGCCTTGAGCCCGTTAAGGAGCTCTTTTACGAACGCTCCCTCAAGGAAGTGGTCCATGAACTGGGTCATACTTGGGCCCTCTCCCATTGTCCGGACCCCCGTTGTGTCATGCACTTCTCCAACAGCCTCCATGACACCGATCGAAAGGGAAGCCGATTCTGTGAAAGGTGCTGGCAAAAACTGACTCCCCTTCTGGGAGGTGAAAGATGAGGATAGCCCGTTTTCTTTTTGACGGAAGGGTGAAATACGGCATCGTTGAGGGAGAAGGGATAAGGCCCTTGGAAGGAACTCCTTTTGAGGGCATCTCCCCTGCTGATGAGCGTCTCCCCTTGGGGGAGGTGAAGCTCCTCTCCCCGGTTTCGCCATCGAAGATCGTGGCCCTCGGGTTGAATTACCGGGATCATGCCGAGGAGATGAAGCAAAGGCTTCCCTCCGAGCCCCTCATCTTCCTGAAGCCTTCCACCGCGGTGATCGGTCCTGAGGAGCCGATCGTCTATCCCCCCTCGGTGGGGAGGCTCGATTATGAGGGGGAGCTGGCCGTGGTGGTGGGGAAGAAGGCGAAGGATGTGCCTCCGGAGGAGGCAGAGGATTACATCCTCGGATATACCTGTTTTAACGACGTCACCGCCAGGGATATCCAGCGGCGGGACGGGCAGTGGACCCGGGCCAAGGGCTTTGACACCTTTGCCCCTATGGGGCCTTGGATAGAGACGGAATTGGATCCCTTGGATTTGAGGCTGGAGACCTATCTCAACGGCCAGTTGCGCCAGTCCTCCCACACTTCCCGGTTGATCTTCTCCCCCTATGAACTGGTGAGCTTCGTTTCCCACGTGATGACCCTTCTTCCCGGGGACGTGATCGCCACGGGGACCCCCTCTGGAGTAGGTCCCATGGAGGTGGGGGATCGGGTGGAGGTGGTCATCGAGGGGATCGGGCGCCTGGTGAACTCCGTCATAAGAGGTTGAGCTGGGACAGAAGGGATTCCGCTATCCTTAACGCTCGTTCGGCATCCTCTCGCGAGGGCGTCTTCAGGGGCAGGAGTCCTTCTTCAGCCGGATACCGTCCCCTGTAAATGGCGTCGATGAAATCGATGTCTTCATCCTCTATTTTTACAGAAATCCCGTAATCTTTCGTTATGGTAAGGAGCCTCCTAATATTGTGAATGCGCTCAAGCTCCCAGCCTCGGGCGAGAAGCTCTGCCTTTATCGCCTTTTCCATCGCCTGCTGGGCGTTGAAGCAGACTCCGCGCCAATACCCCCCTTCAAAAAGGTACCTGGCTTGAGCGAAATCTTCCAGGGCCAACTCCCTCCACTGCCTCAGTGAATCCTTCATGTACAGGGCCCTCCCTTCCCTTTGGATGAGTCGCAAAAAGGGGCTTCCTTTTTTGAACTCTTCATCGAGGGTCTTCGCCGTTACGGTCAGGTAGTCTATGGCGAACTGATGGTAAAAAGGCTTTAAGGCCTTTTTGACCGTGTCCTCCTTCTTGTCGGTAACGATCAGGAGGTCGAGGTCCTCCCCCTTCCCCTCCCTGGCCACGGAACCAAAGACTATTAATGCCTCTGGTTCTATTTCCTCGATTAACCTCTTAGCGACTTCTTTTGCCTCTTTTAAAGTGACCATGCTCGGAAATCAGGAATTCAGATCCTCATTTTCAAGGAATTACCTTTCAAGTACTTCTCTTGGTACTGGCGGGCCTGGTACATGAAGGCCTCAAGGCGGGTGAGGATGTTGCTCTGCTCCTGTCCATCGTAGGCCATGTTCAGCACCGGGAAGTTCCCATTCAGGTCCCTGTAACGCTTGAGGATCGCGCTGGTGATGGTTCCAGGCATGCAAGTGAAAGGCATCACGTTTACCACCCCACTTGCCCCTTTCAGGGCGTAATCGACGGTCTTCCCCACCGTAAGGATTGCCTCTCCTTCGAAGGAGTCGTGCAGATATGGGCGGGCCAGCTCCAAGATGGTAGAGGTAGGAGGCTCCTCCGGCTCCTCTATGGAGCCCCTAAAGGTCTCAGCCAGCCTCCTCTCGTCCTTCTTCTGATAGAATTCCTTGAGCAAAAGTCCCAAGTAGTTGGACAGATGGCCGCGTTTTAGGGCCCTGCGTTTTGCCATCTTGTTGATGTAGTGGATCCACTCCACCATGGGGGCCAGCCGCGCTTCCCCTCCCAGGGTCTCGATCTTGCGGACCACGTCCTCGTTGCTGAAGCGGTTCATCCTGACATAGATCTCTCCGACCACCCCGATCTTAGGTTTGGTCCCCTTCCCCTTCACCGGGACGGAGTCAAGGCGCCGGCGGGCCTCCCTCAGGATCTCGACCAGTTCCTCCATCTCGCTTCCCTTCCTTATCGCCTCGCAGACCTTCTGGAGGCACTCCCGATAGACCCTGTCGGTCTCCCCAGGATTCACCTCATAGGGTCGGGTCTCGAGGAGCTTCTTCATGAGGAGGTCCACCGCCACCAGGGCCCACCAGCCCA
>Ga0190363_1000146_pt1 | contig 39511 bp, 43 predicted proteins | sample 48721867_MG_FD_161272 | JGI IMG/M metagenome (GOLD analysis project Ga0190363, IMG submission 161272) | Hydrothermal vent microbial mat bacterial communities from Southern Trench, Guaymas Basin, Mexico - 4872-18-6-7_MG | ecosystem: Environmental > Aquatic > Marine > Hydrothermal vents >... | reverse complement strand
TTTGAGGAAACATCTCTTTTGCTTTTTTGACAACTTTTACTATTCCTGGGTGAGCGCAACCTGTAATCACAATTAATCCTTTTTTAGAATCTATTACTAAAGATTGCTCTTTTGGCGGTCCATAAAGTTCTCCGGTTGAAAAAATAAAATCAGAAATTTTAGTTGGATTAGAAATATTCACAAAATCAACTCCATAACTTTTTATCATCTTTCTTACTGAATCTGGAAAAGAAGCCGGAATAAAAACCTTTACCTTTGAATTTTCTTTTAAAAATCCTTCTAATCCTCCAAGATGATCACTATGGATATGAGAAATTACTACTTTATCAATTGATTTAGGATCAATTTCTAATTCTTTCATATTAAAAAGCAAAATATTTGGATTGCTCCCAGCGTCAAACAAAATTATTTCATTTGGAGTTTCAATTACCATTCCAAAGCCCCAAGCAGTTTTTAGTTCTGGATTGACTTGATAATTATCATAAACTGAAATCAAAGTAATTTCTGGTGCTTCTTTTTCTTTTGTTTCTAAAATTTTCTCTTTCTTTTCACTTTCAATTTTTTCCTCCTCTACTTTAAGATTTTCTTCCTTTCCGATTGAGCTCTGGTTTTCCAAAACTTTCTCTTTTTTTACCAAAAAAATTCCTCCCCCTATTAAGACCAAAACTAAGAACAAAATTAAAATTTTAGAATTCATATTTTTGATATTTGAAATTTTCCTTTAAGTTTTAACAGTTTCTAATTTCATTGAATGATAACTTTATTCTAATGTTCTTAAGAACTTGAGAATGGACTATCATTTATTTTTTTGCTTATCCTTGGCTTTCTTTCTAATTTTTTCTTTCTAATTTTTTTGCTCAATTATCTTGTTAAAAGGATTATTTTTTATTGGAAACAAGCAATCAATAAAAGTTTTTGCCCTCTTTTAAGAGCGCGTAAAATTCTCAATTGAAAATAAGAAAATCAATTTTATTATAATAAAGTGTTATTGTTTTAGGCACACACTTTTGTCGGTTCCTGAATAACGTGATTTATTAATAATTGTATCATTTCATTAGGTGTTTTTCCATTTAAACTACAATGTTCTAGATTATTGTATTCCTCATTCCAGATTCTTAATTTCTGTTTTAGTTCCCTTTCATTCTTAAAGGTTGTTCTATCATAGAACTGCTCTTGATCTGTTCTGTGACTTCTTTCTACTTTACCATTTTGTTGAGGTTTACCTGGATCTATGAGGTAATGAATAATGCCCAATTTCTGGCACAAAAGATCAAAAGGATGCAATCTTGGACTTAAAGGATCAGAGCTCTTAAGATAGCCTGTATATCTATTAGTAAAGCAACTTCCATTATCTGTTTTAATAGCTCTGATTCTAAAAGGAGCAATCTTCATTAGTTCTTTTAAGAACCTTAAGGCATTAAAGGTAGAAATATCATCGTAAACTTGCAAGTATCTCCATCTGGAGGCACAATCTATAGCAGTAAATTGATAATATCTTTTACCTTTTATCCATTGAGGAATGTATTTAACATCTATCTCTACTAATTCACCAGGTTTCAATAAGGCTCTAACATATTTGTATTTTATCTTCTTTGTTCGATATTTTCTTATTAGCCCTTCTTTCTTTAAGATCTTAGCAATAGTTCTTGGATGAATGAAGATGCCTTCTTTCTTTAACTTCCAATGAAGCTTTAAAGCACCCATATCCTTTCTTTTGTTCTAATAGGCGTTTCTCTAAGATTACTCTTTGGTCTGGTAGATTTGGGCTCTAATCCTTTTTCTCCATACTTCCGATAGGCAGCTAACCACCTTTCTAAGGATCTTTTACTGTAAGGACATATCTTAGCTACATCAACCAATTTTATCTCTTTGTAATAGATAGGTTTAACCCATCTTAACCTTTCTTCTTTAATGTTTTTTGGCATTTTGACACACATTATTCAGGATAAACCTATCCTGAAAAACCGCCAAATGTGTGTACACATTACCTTATTCACTTGACAATAAAATCAAATGGAGATAATATATCAATGCAGATTGATTAAATCAATTTAATGAAGCCAGATTGCTGCAAAAATAAATCAGGAGAAAAGATAGGGCAGGTGGTAGAATTTTTAAAAATAATCTCTGAAAAAAATCGGCTTAAAATTTTGTGTCTTTTGGAAAAGGGCGAAAAATGTGTCTGTGAAGTTTGGCAATGCCTAAAATTGCCTCAAAATCTGGTTTCTCATCATTTGAAAACTCTAAAAGATTTTGGTCTGATTTCATCAAGAAAAGAAGGAGTAAAAATCTTTTACAAAATAAATAAAAGGGTCGTCAAAAAATATTTGAAATTGTTAAATAGATATCTAAATTTAGAAGAGAATTGATATTTAAAAGACAAAGTATGGTTCAAAATTTATCAAATAATATAAAAGATCGGACAGGCCTCTTAAGAGATATTAAATGTAAATGTCAGATCGTTAAGAATTTCGCACCATCTTGGTTTGCAAGCGTTATGGGAACCGGAATACTGGCTATGACTAGCTTATTATACTCCCAGTATATTCCTCTTCTGAAAAATCTGGCTTATATCTTATTTTATTTTAATATCATCCTCTTCTTTATTTTATTAATCCCGTGGGTCCTCAGATGGATTTTCTTCAGGAAAGAAGCATTAAATGATTTGAATCATCCCGTGCTCTCCAATTTCTATGCTACGATAGCGATAGGTATGCTTGTTTTAGCAGCAGATTTCATTGTAATTGGTAAAAATACGGACGTTGGAGAAATTTTTTGGTTTATAGGAACACTAATTACAATATTTTTTGGCATACTTACACCGTATTTAATGTTCAAAGGTGAACATGTTAAACTTGGTCATATAAATCCGGCATGGTTTATTCCGCCGGTCGGGCTAATTGTAATTCCTATTGCAGGAAGTTTAATTATTCCGCATGTTTCAGGGGTGATGCAGGAGTTTGTTATTTTTCTTAACTATTTTGGGTGGGGGTCTGGTTTTTTCATTTATCTTGCTCTATTGGCTATAACAATGTATCGTTTTATTCTTCATCATCCTTTACCAAACACTCTTGCTCCCACAATATGGATAAATCTTGGGCCTATTGGAGCAGGAACTGTTGCATTAGTTAACCTAGTCAAAAACTCATCATTCATAACTATGCGAGAACCTTTCTTTGTATTTGGATTTTTATTCTGGGGGTTTGGCATATGGTGGGTTGTGATGGCTGTTGTATTGACCTTGCATTATATAAGAAGATTAAAGATCCCTTATGCAATGTCGTGGTGGGCTTTTACCTTTCCTCTTGGAGCATATGTGGCTGCAAGTCATGTAGTTTCATTACTATTTAGAATTCAACTAATAGATTATATTGGCTTTGCATTATATTGGCTTTTGGTTGCTTTTTGGCTGATTACTTTTGTAAAAACTTCTATCCATGCACATTATGGGACGCTTTTTAAGGACTAATGACGATAAATATGATACAAAAAAAAATTTAAACAATATTTGGGAGAAATTAGAGAATCAGCCCATTATTTTCATTTTAGAAAGTGAACAGAGCGATGGTGTAATAGAAAGTCATCGAAATCATATTATAAAGGGATAGGCTTATGGAAAAAATAAATTATGTTCCAATAGGGATTATTCATTCTTCGTTCAAAGAGCCAAAGGGAACGCCTATACAATCCTCGGCTACTAAAGGCGTGGATGGGACAGTTGAGGTATTTCCAGAATATACTGAAGGCTTAAAAGATCTTGAAGATTTTTCTCACATCATTTTAATATATCACTTTCATCTATCCAAAGAACCGTTATTAAAAGTAAAGCCGTTTATGGATAATCAGATGCATGGGGTTTTTTCAACAAGAGCTCCAAGCAGACCAAATCCAATTGGCATTTCAATAGTCCGTCTTGTGAAAATTGAAGAGAATGTCCTGTATATTCAAGATACTGACATAGTAGACGGTACCCCTCTTCTGGACATCAAGCCCTATGTTCCTGAATTTGATATAAGGGAAGTTGAGAAAATAGGATGGCTTGGGAAAAATGTTTATAAACTTTCAATATCAAGGGACGACGGAAGATTTCAAAATAATTAAAGCATTATGATGATATGGGAAAGTTCTCTTGAATTTCCACTTTATAAAGGTCTTTCTTTTGGCGGGGTTGGCCAAAAGATTCAAAACAGCGATTTTTAGATTAAACAATTTACTATGAAAAAATTTAACGCATTTTTTAGAAAAAATCTTTTTTACCTGGTTTTAACTTCAATGTTTTTTGGCTTTCTTTTTGGCTGGCAATTTCAGGGTTTTGCCCCTAAATTAAAAGCACTCATTGTCCCGCTTCTCTTTTTAATGATTTATGTGATGATCGTCCCAATGGAGTTTAGGGAATTGGTTGATTTAAGAAAATACAAAAAAGAAACCCTGCTTGGAATTTTCGCCATTTTGGTTCTCGCTCCCTTAATTGCTTATTTTGTTAATTTCATTTTGCCGGAGAAATATGACTTTTTGAAAGCTGGCTTGATTTTGGCAGCAACTATGCCTCCCGGAGGAATGATTGTTTCCTGGACTGGCCTTTTGGATGCCAGTGTAGAACTGGCAATGATTTTGCAAACCGTAACCTTTGTCTTGGCAATTGTGGCCATTCCCTTAACATTATCTTTACTTCTTTCAAAATCAATTCACTTTTCAAAAACTCTTTTGGTAAAAAATATTCTTTTTTATATTTTTGTTCCTCTAATTGTCGGTTTTATTACTCAATTAATTTTGAAGAAAAAATATTCTAAAGAGAAAATAAAATCCTGGAAGTCAACATTAGCCACGATTTCAGGACTTTGCGCCTTGGGCGTGGTTTTTATTTCTGTTTCTTTAAAAACTAAAGCAATTATTACCCATCCTCAGGTTTTATTGTGGGGAGTTTTGCTTGCTTTTATTTATTATCTTATTACCTTTCTTGCCTCTCTTTTTACGGCAGGGTTGTTTGTAGATTCTTATGATAACCAGATGCCTATTGTTTATGGCACTGCCTGCAAAAATCTTTCCATCGGAATTGCTTTGGCTTTGTCGGTCTTTAAGGGTCCAGTGGTTTTGGGAGTAATATTCTGTTTTATGATCCAGATGCCAATGTTGAGTTTGTTTTACAAATTTATCAGAAAAGAGGAGCAAGAATTTGCTGAAGAAGTAGAGGAAGAAAGAAGAAAAAGGCATCCTCTTTCTCTGGCTTTAAGAAAAATCAGAAAAGCAAAAAATGGATTTAAAAAATAAATTTGAAAAGGTTCAAAAAGTAAAAGTTAACTAAGTATAAATCCCATCATAACTTAAATTATTCTATTTTAAACAAAAGCCAGTGGTTTGGTTTTTTAAATTTTAACAATGTATATTTTCCTTTTAGTTTTTTTCCTTTTAATTCAAATACAATTTTGTTTTCAGTTCTTTCAATTAATTTATAAGTACCTTTATCAAACACTTTAACAACTCCCGCTCCATAGCAACCTTCAGGAATTTCTCCCTGGAAGTTAAGATAGGATACTGGATGCGGTTCCGTCTCCAGGGCAAGAACCCGTTTTCCTTTTTTCTCGGGCACTCCTTTTGGTACTGCCCAAGATTTTAAAACTACATCTTTACCCGCCGAAGCTTTAGCGGAGGCGGGCATTTCTAATCTAAAGTCATGATGATGACCGGCTTTTAAAGCGTAATGGTCATGAACCACAAATCTATTTTTTGAAGTTTTTAACACCCTTCCTTTTGGCTCAGGAGTTTTATCAAATTTTCTTTTTTTCCAATATTTTTCAAGTGACATTTTTATTCAAATTTTTTTAAAAGATAGATGTTTCCTTTCTTTTCTATAATGCAGTTATAATATTTCTTTTCTTTGTTTTTAACAATTTTTTCAATAATTAGAAAGTCACTGGGAATGATTTTTTCTTTAAAACTAGAAAGATGATTTAAATGAAACCAATCTAATTTGCCTTCAGAATTATTTAAAATTTCTGTAGTTTTTGGTTCAAGTTCGCAAATATGCAATAAAAAATGTTGGAGAACTTTTCCATTTTCAATTAAATGCTCTGAAACAAATCCTAAATAATTTTTAAAAGAAGATTCTATTCCAGATTCTTCTAATATTTCTCTTTTCGCTGCTTCAGATAAATGTTCTTCTTTTTCAATTTTTCCACCAGGCAAACCCCAAAGACCAACATAATCTCCTCTAATTCTTTTAATAAGAAGGATCTGATTATTTTTAATTAATGCTGAAATTACTACTGACAAAGGTAGATTTTTCATATTCTTATTTAAGAATCGTCATTTAGTTTTGCTAAATAGTTAGAAGTTTTTAGTTGGGAGTTTTTGACCTTTTTAAATTTTGTTGAAAATTTCTGATCCTCTTTAGAGCTTTTAAAATTTTTTTATTCTGCTGACAAGTTAAATAATTTCAATTATTCTGCCTGCTCCGCCTTCAATGTATTTTTGAGGATAAATTTCTTTAAGTTCCTTTTTATGCTGGGTGCAATGAGTGGGGCAAATTAGGTTTATATCTTTGAACAGTTCAAATTCAGAAAAGCCATGCATTCCGCCAATGATAGCATAAATTTTTCCGAATCTTTTGGCTGTATCTAAAATAGTTCCCATATAAGGATGAGAACAACCGACAATTAAAACAATTCCTTTTTCTGTTATCACTCCCGTTGATTGTTCTATTCCTTCTAACTCTCCGGTTGAAAAAATATTTTCGTGAATTTTTGTTGGCTCCTTTAAAACAACTTCATTTTCAAGACCTATTGAGGAAGGGACATAAATTTTTTTGATATTTGGGTTCACTTTTAAAAGTTCAGAAAGTCCGCCGATATGATCCCAATGCAGGTGAGAAATAAAAACTTCTTCAATTGATAAAGGATCGATTTCTAACTTTTCTATATTTGAAAGCAGAATTTTCCCATTGCCACCAGTATCAAACAAAATCTTTGGAGCATTTTTTTCTTCAACAAGGCAAGAAAAACCCCAATCTGACTGAAGATCTTTCCTAAAAGTAGTGTTGTCGTAGACGATGGTGATTTTCATAATTTTATGTTAATTAGAAATAGTAAATTGTCCCCGGGAGGACTTGAACCCCCATTCCAGGCTCCGCAAGCCTGTGCTCTATCCAGTTGAGCTACGGGGACTTTTAATTTATTTTAATTAATTTGCTTTATTTTTAAACTTAAGTTCCAAATTTTTCAAACTTTTTTCTTTTTCGCTTATCGAAAGATCACTTTTTTTTATCCCTCCCTCTAAAATTCCTAAAACTTCATCATAAGTTTTTTTATCTACAGGATAGGGCGTACCATCTTTTCCTCCATGGCAAAAAGAGTATCGGGCTGGATCTTCAAAGGAAACTTTTTTTCCATAAATTATTTCACCTACAAGACAAAGTGCTCTTATTGTTTTTGGTCCTACTCCTTTAATTTCAACAATTTCTTTAAATGACTGGGGTTCCCTTTCTTTAATAAAATAAAGAGTTTTTCTAAGGCGTCCTAAATCAAATTTTTCTTTAAGAACAGGGTGCCAATGATACTCTACATCGCGAAGTTTCATTTTTATTGTCAAAAAATCTTTTAAAAACTTTTCAGGTTTTTTTAAAATTTCAGGAGAAAAATCTCTTAAAGGTTTTGACTTTTTGGCAACAAGATTTAAAGGTGAAACTTTAATTTGAGAAGCAACTCCAAAATGAGGTTCTTCAAAAAAATCTTTTATTTTAAAGGATAACCAATGATATCTTCGAGCCAAGGATCTTTCGATATTCATTCCTTGTTGAACTACAGCCCAATGACCACTTTTTGTAAAAATTAAATTATGATGATAAAGAGAAAAGCCGTCCTGCAAAAGAGTATTATCAACTTTGGCTGAAATTTTGCTTGCGTAAATTAAATTTTCTGTTATTTTTTCTGAAAAACCTATTTTCCAAACCCAATTTTGAATTTCATCTGGTGTCTTCAAAGAAGTTTTTCCTTTGCCCCCGCAAACAAAAATTCCAATTTCTTTTTCGTATCCTTTCAAGGCTTCTTTAATTGCACCAAGAGTGGTTGTTGTTAAACCCGAAGAGTTCCAATCAAAACCTAAAGCACAACCAAAACTTTGAAACCAAACAGGATGAGAAATTCTCCTTAAAAATTCTTCTGGAGAGTATTTTTCAATGATTTTAAAAATAATGGCGCGTGCCAACCTTTTCATTCTTTCAAAAAGCCAGGGAGGACATTTTCCTATATCTAAAGGAATTGTTGCATATCCTTGACGCATTTTATTTTATTTTATTGTTTGTTTTTAATTATAATAAATAATAATTATTTTGCTTTTTCAAAATCTCTTTTGAAAAAACTTTTTTTATTTGTCCTTCCTTCATGTCTCCGAGATTATTATAAAATTTAAATAAGGAAGAATTAAAAAAAACTTAAATTTACCTTTCTTTTTTGTTCCTTTGCCATAAATAATCCAGATTTTGTTTGCTGCCTATAAAAAAGAATGTTGAAAAATATTTAAGGGCTCCTGAAATTAAAATCACAAAGCTTGGAGACGATATTGGAATGTTTGGCGCTTCTGCTTTTTTTACCCAAAAAGTAGTAATTTTTTACGATCGTAGAAAATTACTACCTTTTTAGAATTGAATTTCTTTGAAGGAAGAAATAACTTTATCTGCTCCTTGGAGGAGCTTTCTTTTGGGCTTAGAAGAGGAAAATCCTATTACTTTCATCCCTGCTTTTTTACCCGCTTCAATTCCCGCTTGACTGTCTTCTATGACAACGCATTCTCGAGGAGAAATTTTAAGTTTTTTTGCTGTATTTAAAAAAATTTCGGGATGGGGTTTTGGTTTTTTAAAATCATAACCTGTAATTATTGCATCAAAAAGATTTTTAATTTTAAGCTTTTCTAAAATGAAATTTGTATTTTTTGAAGAAGAGGCAACTGCAATTTTAATTCCTTTTTTTTTAAGTTTTTTTACAAAGTTTTTAAATCCAGGTAAAAGAGAGGGAGGTTTTTTTTCTAAAAATTCTCGATAATATTTTTGTTTTTTTCCACCCATTTTTTTAATTTTTATTTTTGAAACTTTACCTACTATTTTTTTTATGCCTTCATCTCGCGGAATCCCATCAATTTTTTGATAATCTTTTTTAGAAAATTTCATTCCTTCTTCCTTAAACATTTTTTTCCATGCCTGAAAATGATGCCAGACTGTGTTTGTAGTTACTCCGTCTAAATCAAAAATAAATGCTTTTGGCATAAAAAAAGAATAAAAAAAATAAAAAGAAGGTCCAAAAGAAAGAAAAAGAAAAAAGAAGTTTGTTTTACAATATTTCTTTTATTGTCTCTCTTAAAAAATCTCGGGCAATCGTTTGTCTTGTTTCTGGAATTCGCTGAAAGATAAGAAACATTTCTCGAAGATAAGAGGCTATTAAATATATTTTTCTCATCTCTTCAATGTATTTCTCTGAAAATTCTAATTCAAATAACTTCTCTAAAGCCTTTTCTTCAATTTTTTCCTGAAATCTTTTTAATTCGTTTATTTCTTCTTGAGAAGGAATTTTCTCCTTGAAAATTACACTTGAGACCCATTTAAAAATCCTTGTTGCTTCCTCAACCGGATCACCAAATTCTGTACTCCATTCTAAATCGATTACTTTGTAAAAAATAGGCTTTTCTGAAATTACCAAAACATTGCTTCCTTTTAGATCACCATGGATTAAACTGACAAACGGTGGTTCTCTTTTAAGCTCTTTTTTTACTCTTTTTATTGCTTTTTCAACTACTCCGTGAATTTCCTTTTTACTTTTAAGTCCAATAATTGTTTCTGAAAGCTCTGCTCGATATAAAGAAAGTCCAAGATTTGCTTTCTTTCTATTTTCTTGCCACATAAAAGACGCCTTGTTTATTATATCCTCAAGAATTCTTTCTCCTAATAAAAAGTTCCGACACCCATAAATCGCTTTTCTTAGATCATAAATAAAATCAACTTTCTCAACAATTAAGTTTGAACCATCATTTTGAATTATTAAAGGCATCGGAAAATACTTTGAAATCAAAGGATAATGATAAGCCTCTCTTGTAGAGTTAATCACCACGAGTTCTTTGGTCATTTTTATCTCTCCGCTTTTCATTTCTCATCACTTTTTTCAATTTTCTGAAAATGTTCTTTAACCAAGTCCGGAGGCACAAACTTTTCTTTCAAAGTTTCTGAAAAACTTTTTTTTCTTATTCCTTTTAATTTTTGATCAACTTCTAATACAAAACCCGAATCATTCTGAGAAATTTTTCTTTGAATTTCTTTTGTCAAAATTAAAGAAATTTCTCGATCAATTCTTGAAAGATGTATTCTTAATATATCACCTCCTTGAATAGCACGCGTTTCAAGTCCTTTTTCAGCAAACTCTTGAGCAATCTTTTGAGAAATCTGAGAAGATCTCAATAATGGATTTCCTATCTCATCTCGAAGTATTTTTTCACTTTGAATTTCAGTTTCTGTGAAGTTTTCTGCTACGATAGTAACACTATATTCTTTATTTTTAATTAACTCAAATGTCATTTCTTTACTTTCTGGAAATTCTCCAAGAATTACTGGAAAATTCAAATTTTTTGCAATTCCATAAGCAATCCATCCTTGCCTCCTTCCTAAAACTTCAAGGAAATAATGTCGCCTATGAGCCATGGCTAATTGAAGTATCCCTTGAGCAATTTCTGTTCCTTTCTCAACTGCACTATCGTATCCCAAACAACATTGTACATTTAAATTATTATCAATGGTTGCAGGAACCCCAATCACTGAAAAACCTTGTTCGTGGATATACTTGGCTACTTTTAATGTATCATCTCCTCCAATAATAACAGCCGTTCTGAAGTTTCTTAAATTTTCCAATAATTTCTCTTCTGTTTCTTTTTTTTCTAAAGGGTTAAATCTAGGCGTTCCAAGAACAAAAAGTTCTTTTCCCTGAGCAAAAACAAAATTAGATGAAACTACTCCCTTCCAAGAATTTAAAGGTATTTTTATCTCTGATAAAACTCTGGTTAGTTGCTTTAAAAAGAAATTTTTTGCCTCGCAATAACCTCCGCCAACACAGCAAACAATTTCTGCCGGCATTTTTTCTCTCACCTCCTGATTTTTTCTTACATTATCATACTATATCATACATTATCATATGTCAAGAGATGAAATAAAAAATATTATTAAAAAACTTTAAAGAGTCTCAATTTTTTCAATTAAAAGTTCAGTAAAAGGTTGACGATGTCCTTTCTTTTTGCGATATCTTGTTTTTGGTTTATATTTAAAAACAATTATTTTTTTTGAACGCCCTTGTTTTAAAACTTTTCCCAAAACTTTCGCTCCCTCAACAAGAGGTTTTCCAATTTTTACTCTTCCATCTTTTTCCAAAAACAAAACCTCTTTAAATTCAACTTTCTCTCCTTCTTTTTTTTCAATTTTTTCAATTTTAATTTTTTCCCCTTCTTTAACTAAATATTGCTTTCCGCCTGTTTTAATAACTGCTTGTGTCATAAAAATATTATAAAAAATAAAAAAATTTAATAATTTAATTTTTAAAAATATTTGAAAAATAAAGAGTTATTTTTTTGAGTTTTTCTCATCTTTTATTCCTTTTTCAATGTTCCTTTTTATCATCTCCCATCTTATTTTCATACTTTGTAATATACTTTTTCTTATTCTTTTACAAAGTTTTTGTATAAAACGATCTGTGGCATTATTAAAAGGAAATATACATAAATCCCTTGTGTCATTCCCTGCATTGACTCGACAATCAAAATGACATGAAATATAATAATTACCACTGTCGCCTTTCCTTAAGAAAACATGAACATATACAAAAAGGGGTATACGAACTTCTATATATATTTTTTTTCTCCAGCAATCTTTCCCAAAAAAATTATTCTTTTTCAAAATTTCAATTATATCTTCCTTTTCCACTCCTTCTGGAAATTCAATTCTCAAATTTTGCATCTTGAGCTCACCTCTTTTTAATTATAAATTAAATCTTCCTTACTTTCCAGAATGGATTTTGATTAAGAGTTTTTATAACTTTATCAAATACATCTTTTACTTTTTTATCTGAAAGAGGTTCTTTTTTTGAATGAAAAATTAAATGGAAAGCAAGACTTTTTTTGTTCTCCTCAACTCCTCCGCCCTCATAAATATCAAAAAGGTCAACATCACGCAAAATTTCTCCTCCTGCAGAATATATTACATTCATCACCTCAACCACTTTGGTCTCTTTTGGAACAATTAAAGAAATATCTTTGATTGCCTCGGGATAAGGAGAAGGCTGTTTATACTCGTGTTCTTCTTCTGTAAGTTTAACTAATTTTTCAAAATCAATTTCAAAAAGTGCTCCCTCTTTTTTTATTCCATAAAAATCTAAAATTTGAGAGGAAATTTCACCTACAATTCCAATTCTTTTTTGAGAAACTTTAATTTCAGCAGACCTTCCTTTCTCAAAAATTGGAAAATCTTCTTTTATTTCATAATCATCAAAAAAATAATCTGAAATTCCAAAGCACTCAAAAAGTGCCTCCACTATTCCTTTTACCTCTAAAAATTTATCTTTACCTGAAACCATACCTCCAAGTTTCCATTTTTCTGATAAATCATCAAAATAAACTTTTCCTATCTCAAAAATTTTAATTTTAGAGAAAATATTTTCATTTTTCTTTAAAGCCTTTATTAGACTTATTGAAAGAGTATTTCTCAAATATTTTGTCTCTTTGCTTGTTGGATTCAAAACCTCAAGAAGATTCTTTTTCAAAATTTTTGCATCATTTTCTGATAAAAAAGAATAACTTTGAATTTCATCAAAACCCAAGCCTACAAAAAAGTTTTTTGCTTTTTTTTGCCAAAAAAGAATCTCGTTTCTTTTGGGCAAAGATAAAGGCAAAGTGGGCATTTTTGCCTCTATTCTCTCATAACCAAAAATCCTTCCTATCTCTTCTATCAGGTCAACTTCTCTTTCAATGTCTATTCTCCACCAAGGAGTTTCTATTTTGAGAATTTTTTTACTTTTGGATTTTATCTTAAATCCAAGTCTTTTTAAAATTGTCTCTATTTCTTTTTTTGAAAAATCTTTTCCTAAAAGTTTTTCTACATGATCAACATTTAAAAAAATTATCTGAGAAGTCTTCTTTTTTTCTTTAATATCAATTATTCCTTTTTTAATTTTTATTCCTTTTCCAAAAGTCTCTTCAAAAAGATGTAAAATCCTCTTTTGGGCTAAAATTGGTAAATCAAAGGGAATTCCATAAGAAAATCTTTTTGCAGCATCGCTTTCTATTTTGAGTTTTTTTGACGAAAGATAAATATTTTCTCTATCAAAAATAGCTGCTTCAATTAAAACATTTTTGGTTTCTTTTTCAATTTGAGCTCTTTTTCCTCCTTTAATTCCTGCAAGAGCTAAAGGACCTTTTTTGTCGGCAATAAGTAAAACATTCTCATCTAAAAGATATTTTTTATCATCAAGAGTTTCAATTTCCTCTCCTTTTTTTGCTCTTCTGACAATAATTTCCCCTTCAATTTTGTCAAAATCAAAAGCATGCATTGGTTGTCCAAGTTCAATCATTACATAGTTTGTTAAATCAACAACATTGTTAATTGGTTCAATTCCAACTTTTTTAAGATGTCTTTGAAGCCACAAAGGAGATTCTTTAACTTTTACATTTTCAACAAGGGTTAATGTATAGCGAGGGCAAAGTCTTTTTTCTAAAACTTTTGCTTTAACTTTTTTTTCAATTTTTTCGCGATCACAAAAAAATTTTGTTTCCGGGTCTTTGTGGGATAAATTCAAAATTGCAGAAATCTCACGTGCCAGCCCCCAATGGGAGGAAGCATCTGGAAAACGATTTGGTAAAATATCCACCTCAAAAACATCTCCTTCTATCTCTGTCTCAAAAATGTGCATTGTAAGAGCATCTTTTATTTTCTTTTTTGATGGAAAAGGTTTTAAAAATTTCTTTAAAAGATTGGCGTCAAACTTCATAGTTTTTTATAAATTTCTTTTCGATGTCCTACTTTAATTAAATGAATCGTCTCTTCATCTTGAAAAAGAAAAATTACTCTCCATTCTCGTGTTAAACGAAATGAATAAAAACCGGCTAATTTCCCTTTTAACATTTTAGTATGTAACCGAGGATGGAAAGGATTTTTTCTACAAATTTCCAATAAATCTCCTAATTTTTCTTGAAGTTGTGAAGGTAATCTTTTTGCAGATTTCAAAAAATCTCGAGAATAAACAATTTTCACCATCTAAACCTTCTTCAACTCTTCTAAAAATGCCTTTTTGCTTTTGAACTTAAAACAGGGTTTCTTTTTAGCAATCCTCAAAACCTCCTTTACAAATTCTGGATTGTAATCTCCCTCTTTATCCTTTCCCAAAATTCCTATTAAAAAAGATTTTAAAAATTTTATATCTTTTTCTAACTCGTCTATTTTTTGATCTAATTTCTCTTTAATTTTTTGTCTGTACATACAACCATTATATCAAACTTTTTCTTGCCTTAAAAATCTTAAATCGTTTTGATAAAAAAGGCGAATATCTTTAATTCCGTATTTGATCATAGAAAGTCTATCAATCCCAAAACCAAAAGCAAAACCCTGATAAAATTTTGGATTAATTTTGCAAAATAACAAAACTTTCGGATGAACCATTCCTGCCCCGGCTACTTCCAGCCACTCCCCTTCTTTTTTTGAAATATCAATCTCAAAAGAAGGCTCAGTGAAAGGAAAAAAAGAAGGCCTAATTCTTATTTTCACTCTTTTCTTGAAGAAGTTTTCAAAAAATTTTTTAATGATTGCTTTAAAATGCGCAAATGAAGTTTTTTCATCCACCATTAAACCTTCAAGTTGATGAAATTGAATTTCATGGGAAGCATCGGTCCTTTCGTGACGAAAAACTCTTCCCGGAACAACAATCTTTATTGGGGGGCGATTTTTGAGCATATACCGAATTTGAACTGGCGAGGTATGAGTGCGCAAAAGCATTTTACATTTTTTGTGATCAACTTTTCCTTCTTTTTTTAACCAAAGAGTTGACCAAAGATCTCTTGCAGGATGATTTGGAGGAATATTTAGAGCGTCAAAGTTATAAATTTCATTTTCAATTTCTGGTCCTAAAACTATTTCAAAACCAAGCCTTTCAAAAATTTCTTCAATTTCAAATAAGGTTTTTGATAAAGGATGCAGATGCCCAATTTTTGGTTTTTTAGAAGGCAAGGTAACATCAATTTTTTCTTTTTTTAAAAGAGCCCCTTTCAAATCTTTGAGTTTTTTTTCAATTTCTTTTTCTATTTTTTCTTTTAAAAGATTAACTTTTTGCCCAAATTTTTTTCTTTCTTCCAAAGGTAGGTTTTTAATTTCTAAAAAAGCAGATCTAATTTTCCCCTTTTTTCCTAAATATTTTGTCTCTATTTTTTTTAATTCCTCTAAATTTTTTGTTTTTCTTAAATCTTTAAAAAATTCTTTTTCAATGTTTTCAATCATAAAATTATATTTTAAGATTTGTAGAATAAATATCCATAAAAACTAAATTTGTTTTTCTTTTTTGGAAGTAGTTACTCTTCCTCCTTTCCATTGTCCCCGATAAAAATTAACCTCACCCAAAACTCCCAAAAAAACAATATTTGCAATTCTTGTTCCAAGCTCAAGCTCAAAGTTTGCTTTTCCCAAATTTGTCAGTCCAAAAGTGAGCTCTCCAAAATAACCAGGATCAACTTTTGTTGCGCGCAGATAAAGACCACATCTTTGAAGAGTGCTTCGAGGAAAAATAAAACAGCAAAGATAAACTTTTGGAAAATTTTTTTGAATTAAAATTTTTTTTGGAGGTAAATTTACTTTCTCAATTGTTTTTACCAAAAAATAATCTCCAGGTTTGATTAAAATTTTTTTATCTTTTTTAATATCAGCAATTTTTTGAGCAGTTGGAGTTTTTCTTTCTTTTTTTCCAAGAAATCCTTTTCCTTTAATTTTAAAAATTTCTCCCACCCTCAAATCAAAACCAGCTCCTTCTGGCTGAAGTTCTCTTTTATCTAAATTCTCAATAAGATGATATTTCTTATTAAGTTTTAAAATCTTTAAAGGAGAAATAATCATAAAATTTAAATTTTATCAAAAATTCTTGAATTTTTTAAAAATAAAAAAATAACTTTATTTTTCTTTTTCGCAAAGACGAGATTTCTTCTCTTTTAATTTTCCTTTTAAAGTCTCTATTTCTTTTTTAAGTTGAGCGATTTTCCATTCTCTTCCAAGAGCAATTTTTTGAAATTTCTCTAACTCTTCCACTTTGTCTTGGAGTTCTTTTGTCCTTTGTTTAACTTTTTCTTCCAACATTTTATTTAATTCTTCAAGTTCTCTTGTTCTTGCTTTAACTTTGATTTCTAAAACTGTCTTTGCTTCTTCAAGTTCTTTTGTTCGCTCTTTTACCTTCTCTTCAAGAGACTTCATCATCTCTTTCAATTTCTGATTTAACTTTTCAACTTCTTCTTTTTGTTGAGTTTCTTTAATCGTGGAATTGATAAGAAAATAACTTACAAAAAGAGTGACTAAAAAAAGAAGAATCTTTAAAATCCATTGGTAGTTCCAAAATTCAACATCTAAAAATGGGATTAGAGGATAAAGAAAAAAATTTAAAATAAGAAAAGACAAAATTAAACCAACAATAATTTGAGAGCCAATCACTCTTAAATTAAAAAGGCGATATCTTGCAATTGCAATTTCTCCTCCAATTAAAATAAAAATAATTGAGTAATGTCCTATTTTAGAGTATGGATTTTCTTCGTAAAAAAAACGCGGGATAATATTGAAAATAAAACTCATTGATCCGTACATTAAAGCCCCTAAAAGAAACCAAAAAATTTTCTTTTTTTCTTTTTGAGAAAGAGTGAAATATTTTTTCAAAAATGAATAAAGATAAAAAAGTACAAGAAAACCTAAAAATGAAAAGTAAAAAGGAGCCAATTTTCCTTTGTGAGCTCTTACTATTCCTTCTTCATCTATTTTCGGTTTTATAATTAGATCTGTTGTTAAAGCAAAACAAGCAAGAGATAACAATGCAATAATTAAAAAAATCTCAAAAGTAAAATTTCTTTTTTTAGTTCTTTTCGGAAAATAAACTACCAAAAAATAATAAGCAGGCACAAAAAACAAAGCAACAAAAGCATATCCTAATTTTTCAAAAATTATTAAATGAATTCTATGAAAAACAAAAACAGAACCTAAGTAAGAAAGCAAAAGTAAAATCATTATAAAAAAAAGTTGATTCACTAAACGGCGGTTTTCGGATAGTAAAATAAAAAGAGCGATTGAAATTCCAAAACCCTCAACAAGTGATAAAAGGAAGGTTTCTAACCATAAAGGAAACATGTTTTCTTAATGAAAATTTATTAATATAAAAATTTTATGGAAAAAATTGTTGAAATTTCAAATATTAAAAAAAACTTTGGAAATTTTGAAGTTTTAAAAGGAGTTTCTTTTGAGATAAAAAAAGGAGAAATTTTTGGTTTAATCGGACCAAATGGAGCCGGAAAAACAACTACTTTAAGAATTTTAACTACCATTATTAAACCAGACTCAGGAAAAGTGAAAATTTTGGGCTACGACCTTCAAAAAAATTCTTATCAAATTAAAAAAGTTATTTCTTATCTTCCTGAAGAAGCAGGAGCTTATAAAAACCTTTCTGGAAAAGATTATCTTTCTTTTATGGCAGAATTTTTTGCAAAAAATAAAGCTCAAAAAAAGAAAATTCTTGAAAGAGGATGTGAGCTAGCAAATTTAGGAAAAGCTCTTTTTAAAAAAACTTCAACTTACAGTAAAGGAATGTTGAGAAAACTTCTTTTAGCAAAAAGTTTAATGACAAAACCAGAGCTTGCTATTTTAGATGAACCAACATCTGGGCTGGATGTTTTATCTGCAATTGAAATTAGAGAAAAAATCAAGTCTTTCTCAAAAGAAGGAGTGAGTTTTTTAATATCCTCGCATAATATGTTAGAAATGGAATATCTTTGCCAAAGAATTGCTTTGATAAATAAAGGAGAAATTATAGAAAAAGGATCACCCGCAGAGCTCAAAAAGAAATATCAAGCTTCAAACTTAGAAGAAGTTTTTGTTAAAGCGATAAAAAAATGAGAATATTTTTAAATCTTTTAAAAAAAGAAATTAAAGATCTTCTCACAAAAGAGTTAATTTTATCTTTGGTTTTTACAGTTGCCTTTTTCACAATGATGGGTTCAATTTTTAAAAGCTCTTTTAAAGAAATTAAAAAAGAAAAAATAAAAATTGCTCTTTTGGATAAAGATAAAACCCCACTCTCTCAAAAACTTTTTCATTATCTTTCGTCTTTTAAAGAAATCTCTCTTTTGAAAATCGAAAAGGAAAGCACTTTATCTGCAATAAAAAAAGCAAGAAAAAAAGGAGTTAAAATTTTAGTCTTAATTCCTCAAGGTTTTGAAAAAAATTTCAAAAAGAATGGTGAAACTTCAATTGAAATTATCTCAAATCTTGAAAAAGAACTTCTTTCTCCAAAAGCTCTTGGTCCTTATATAAAAATCCAAACTATTCTTAAAGGATTTTTTCCAAAAAAGGATCCTCTTTTAATCAAAGAGTTTTTAGCAAGCAAAGAAAAAATTCTTCCTGGATCACCTCAAATCTTACAAGCAACTTTTTCTTTTTTATCATTTTTGCCAGTTGTTTTAATTATGACAATTATTTTCTGCGGAAGCTTGATTATAAACTCACTTGCCCAAGAAAAAGAGCAAAAAACGCTTGAAACACTTTTTTCCTTACCCATTAAAAAAGAAACATTAATTTTAGCAAAAATTGCAGGAGCATCCCTTGTTGCTCTTTTAAGCTCTTTTGTTTTAATTGGTGGTTTTAATTTTTATTTTTCTTCTCTTTCACCAGAAAAATTTCAAAAAGAAAAAAATCTTCCATCTAAACTTTTAGAAGCTCTAAACTTAAAAATGGGTCCTTTAGAGTATATCATTTTGGGACTATCTTTGTTTTTAACAATTTTTATCACTCTTGAGATTTCTTTAATTTTGGGAATTTTTGCTCAAGATACAAAAAGTGCTCAAATTTTAAATCTACCTTTATCTTTTTTTGCTTTTTTACCTTATTTTGTTTTAACTTTTTTAGGAATGGAAAATTTAAATATTTTTTTGAAAGTTTTAATTTTAGTCTTGCCTTTCTCTCATCCTGTAGTTGCTTTGCAGTGTCTTCCTTTTCATGAAATCAAAACTCCTTTTTTGGGAATAATTTATCTTTTATTCTTAACTGTTTTAATCTTTTTGTTTTTGTTGAAAATTTTTGAGAGTGAAAGAATCTTAACTACTTCATTTAATTTCCGTAAATTTAAATTTTTTAGAAGGAAGCTCTAAAATTGCAATTTTTGGTTGAGGGTCTTTGGTAAGAAAACGATTTAGAGCCCCGATTTCAATCCACAAAGTTTTGCCAATTTCTTTTTTGGATGATTTGTGTCGATGACCAGTGAGCAAAATATCAAAATTTTGACTTTGAGCCAAAGCTTGGGAGATTTCTAAAAACTCTCCATGATAAAGAGCAATTTTTTGTCCCTCAATTTGAAGATAAGCAAAATTTCCTTTAATTTCTCCGCCAATTTCCTCAAAGGCTTTTATAAGTCCTTCTTTATAACCATCATTGTTTCCAAAAATACCTATCAGTTTTAATCCTTTAAATAATTTCACAATCGGTGGAGAAACATAATCTCCAAGATGCAAAACTAAATCAACTTTCTTTTGCTTGAGAAAATCAACCGCTTTTTTTGTAATCTCTATATCATCATGTGTGTCAGAAAGAATTCCAATTTTCATAAAAACTATTAATAAATTTTTTTCTTTAAAAAATTTTTAATAATTCTTGCACTTGGGAAAAAGAGGGGCGTGGGAAGATTTTCAAAAAAGAACCAATCCCATTTAATAATCTTTTCTGGCTCTTTCACTTGTGGCTTTCCTTCAAAACTTTTTGCTAAAAACCCTACCGTTACATAATGGACATCATCTAATATATCATCGCTAATACTAATAATTTCTAAACTTTCTTTTTGAATTTTGATTCCTGTTTCTTCAAAGACCTCTCGAAAAGCAGTATCTCTTAAATTCTCTTTAAATTCCACTTTTCCACCAGGAAGAGTCCATGTTCCTTCTCCATGAAGATCACTTTTTGCTTTTTGGGGATCAGGGTGGCGCAAACCTAAAAGCACTTTCTCTTCTTTTAAAAGCAACACTCCTACTCCAATTTTAGGAAAAAAGCTCATTTTTTTATAAGCAAAATTTATTATAATTTAAATTTTCACTAAACAAAAAATGATTCTTCCGCAAAAACTTTTTTTAACAAAAGGAAAAGGATATCACAAAGATAAACTTTTATCTTTTGAAATGGCACTCAGGTCAGCGGGAATTGAAAAGCAAAACTTAGTTTTTGTCTCAAGTATTTTCCCTCCAGGATGTGAAATTTTGCCTAAAAAAGAAGGATTAAAACTTTTAAAGCCAGGAGAAATTACTTTTTGCGTGATGAGTAAAATACAAACCAAAAATCCAGGGGAACTTATTTCTTCAGCTTTAGCTGTTTCTTTACCCGAGGATAGAAAATCTTATGGTTATATTTATGAGTGTAGTTTTTCAAAAAAATCAAAAAAAGAAACTAAAAACTATGCAAAAAATTTATCTGAAGAATTGTTAAAACTTAAAGGAATTTTGCCAAAAAAAACCCTTTCAGTTTCAGAATCTTGTCGTGCTAAAAAAGGAAATGTTTGGACAACTATAATCTGCGCTGCTGTATTTGTATTATGATTGAAGAGTATCGGTTTGGCTTAATTAAAATCAATGGGAAAACTTACACTCATGATGTTGAAGTTCACTCATAGATCACACTGATAAAGCAGTTAAAATTTTTAATCAATTATCAAAAAAGAAAAAATCTAAAAAATTATGCCATGGCACAATTTTTCAGAAAGTGTTAACAAAATTTAAACGATCGGACAAATTTGTTAACATAATATTTTGAAACAAAAAGTAGTAATTTCATACGATCGTAGAGAATTACTACTCTTTCGTAAAATAGATTTTTAAAGAGCTGTTTTCTCCTTCAAATATAACAAACTTTTTAAAAAATGCTTTTTAAAAAATGCCAAAAGTGTAAAACTCAACAAACTAATTCTAAAAACTTATACTATAGCGCAATTTTTAAAAATCATTTCGGGCTGGTGGGATTTGAACCCACGACCCCCTGCTCCCAAAGCAGGTGCGCTAATCCACTACGCCACAGCCCGGAAAAATTATTTTTGACAAGTTTTCTTATTTTTTCAAGAGAGATTTTCGTTCATTTTTTTAAGAAAAAACTTTCTCAATTTCTTTAAAAATTTCTTCTGGTTCTGGCATTCTTCCTTTTCCAATTTTCCCTGAAGCTAAAATTCCTTTTTTGGGCTCAATGATTTTGTAATTTTTGATTTTTTTAAGTTTTTTAAGATTTCCTTGAAATAAAGGATGTTTCCACATATTTTCATTCATTGAAGGAAAAAATAAAACTGGTTTTTTCGAAGGTAAACTAAAAAGGGTTGTAAGTAAAAGATTATCAGCAATTCCCACAGAGAGCTTTGATAAGGTATTTAAAGTAGCAGGAGCAATAACAACTAAATCTGGCCATTGTGCTAATTGAATATGCAAAAGAGGTTTCTCTTTTTGAAAAAGCTCTATCTCAACTTCTGCTCCTAAACTTTCAAAAAGTAAAGGTGATAAAAGTTTTGTCGCAGATTTTGTCATTATAATTTTCAACTCAAAGCCTTTTTTTAAAAGAAGTCTTACAAGATAACAAATTTTATAAACCGCTACTCCTGCGCACACTCCAAGAAGAATTCTTTTTTTCATCATAATTTTTTAAATTTTAAAGTTTATGGGGAGACAATTTCAAGGGAATCTCCATAGGAGAAAAATTTTATCTTGCCATCTTTTTTGGTAATAAAAGTTTTGATTTTTTCTCTTTTGAAAGTTTCAATCACTCTTTGAGAAGGGTGATATTCATCATTTTTTGAAGCAATAATCACTGCCATTTGAGGAGAAAATTTTTTCAAAAAATCAGGAGAAGATGAATATTTTGAACCATGATGAGCCACTTTTAAAAGATCAACTTTAAAGCCATAGTTAAACTCTAAAATCTTCTCCACTCTTTCTGAAATATCTCCTGTAAAAAGAATTTTTTCTTTCCCAAAAAGAAAAAGAAAAACAAGTGAGCAATCATTGAAATTATCAAAAATGCATTTTTGGGGAGGCCATAAAACAAAAATCTTTCCTCCAAAAGGAAATTCAATCATATCACCTGCTGAAAGTTTTTCAACTTTTACGCCCTCTTTTTTAGCTTTTTTTAAAAATTTTTCAAAAAGAAAACTCTTTTGAGGAAAATCGCCAATAAAAATCTCATCTACTTCATAAAAATCAAGAACGCAAAAAAGCCCTTCCAGATGATCTTTTTCTGGATGAGACAAAAAAATATAATCAACTTTTTTATCAAAAAAAGGAAGTTCTTTTTCAAGTTCATAACATAAATCATTTTCCTCTCCTCCATCTATTAAAATATCTATTCCCCCAGGAAGTTGAATTAAAGAAGATTCACCTTGAATATCAAAAAAAGTAACTTTAAGTTTTGGAAAAAGAAGGCTTTGTTGATAAAAGCAAAAACCAACAAAAAGAGAAATTAGAAAAATAAGTAAAAGCGCCGAAAAGTTTTCTTTTTTTAAAGGAAAATCAATCATTGAATTTCAAGGAAATAAAACTTTGCAGGAGGAGTTTTTTCTAAAAGGAAAAAGGAGTTTTTTTCAAAGGGGAAAGTTTTGATTTCGGTTGATGGATAAAGAATTTCTTCTGTTTTTTGGTGGTAAAGAAAGGAAAAAGGAGAGTTTTCTTTTTTTGATTTTAGAAAAAAGAAAATGAAATCATCATCAAGAAAGAAAAAGTCCAAAAGGACAGGATTTTCTTTTTGGCAAGAAAAAACTTCTTTTTCTTTTGTGAAAAGGGAGAAATAAAAAATGTCTTCTTTTTTTCTTTCCCAAAAGTTGAGAGCAAAAATAATTTCATTTTCTTTGAAATCTAAAGCCAAAAAAGGTGGATGAAAATAGGTATATTTTCCCTTAAGGGGTAAAATTTCTTCTTTCTCAAAAGAGGGAATTTCAACTAAAAAGAAAGTATTCTTTTTTTGAGAAGGATTTTGATCCGAAGGAGATTCTATTGGTGGAGCAATCATCGGATCATAAAAGAAAAGGTAAATTTTTTTGTCTTTCTTTTTGGCTTCAAAAAAATCAACAAAATGATAAATTCTGAAAAACCATCCTTTTTCTTTTTGAAAAAGGACTAAAAGTTCATTTGAGAAATTTTCCTCTATTTCATCTTCTTGAAGCAAAAGAAAAATTTTATCATCTAAAAGAAAAACTTTTAGAAAGTCTGGTCCAAAATCTTCTTGAAAAGAAGAAAGAGCGCTCTCATAGGGATGATCAAAGTTTTCAGCAACTAAAGAAAGAAGATCGGTTTTTTTCTTTTTAAAAAAAGGGGTAATTTTAAGATCATAAAATTCTTCTTCTTTTTCTTTTTTTAAAGAGTATTTCAAAACTTTTAGGGTGCAGCTGTTTTCATTTTCAACTTCGTTTTTTGAAAAGAATGAAAAAAGAGCAAAATTTTCTGATAAATCAAAAGAAAAAAGAGGAGAACAAATATTTTGAAAGATAATTTTTTTCTCCTCATCTTTGAAAGGAAAGTTCTTTGTTTTTACAAAAAAGAGAGTCTCTTTTTCAATAAAAGCAAAATAAAAGTTATCGTTTTGGATTTTCATCTGGAGATTGTCAGAAAAAGAAGGGAAATCGAAACCCAAAATGAAATCTTTCTTGTTGTCTTGAGAAAAAGAAGATGGTTTTCTTTGGAAAATAAAATCTTTTTCAAAAAAGGAGGGAATTAAAAAAGGAGAAGAGTTGAGATTTGGAGAAATTTCTTTTCCCTCTCTTTGCCAGGAGAAAAGATCCAAAAGGTACTCTTTTGGGTTTTGAGATTCTTTTGGATCTTTGAGAAATAAGACTAGGGTTCCTTTTTGGTTGCTCAGTTGAGATGTTTGGTAAAAGTAACCTTCTTTGGTTTTTAAAAGGAAACAATCTTCAGAGTTTTCACATTTTTCTTTTTCATTCTTATCCTCTGAAAAAAGAATAATTTTAAATGGAGAGGAAATTTTTCCTTTGTTGATTTCCCAAACTTTTGTTGGCGAGGAAAGAGAATTTTTTGATGAAGAATAATAAGCCAAAAAGATGGGTGTTTTTTCTAAAAAGATTGGAAAATCTCCTTTGTTGAAAATTTCTATCCATTCATCAGATGAAATTTTAATCTTTGAGAAATACAAATTTCCTGGAATTTGTGAAAAAGAAAGAAATTTTTCCTCTTCTTGAGTTTCTTCTTTTAAACAAAGAGGTACTTTTTCGGTTTTTTCAGATTCTTCAATTTCAATCTCCTGAAAAGTTTTATTCTCTTTTGATTCTTCTTTTGGAGTTTCTTGAGTTTTTTGTTGATTTAATGCTGTGCTCTCAAATTCTTTCTTCTCTTTTTGAACTGCCTTTTGGGGTTCTTTTTGTTCTTCTTTTAAAAACGACGAGGTTTTCTCTCCTCTGAAAGTGAATTTTGTTTTTTCAAAGAAAACAAAACTTTCTTTTTTCTTTTTGACTTTGATTTTAATTTCTGCAAAGTCCTTTCCCAACCAGAAAAATTCTCCTTTTTCATAAAAAACAGGTCTAAACTTTAAAGTGTATTTTCCTTCTTTTTGAGGGGCTCTGATAAAAAAAGTGAATGTTCCAAAAGAGTTTGGCAAAACTTCTTTTTCTTTTAGTTTGCAAGGTCTGAGTTTTGTTAGCCAAGAAGGGTGATAAAAAAGAGCGGTTTCTCCTTTTTTTTCTCCAAGAATGTTTAAAGAAACTTTTTCTTTTTTCCAAGAAGTATTACCAGTGTTCTCAAAAATGAGAGTAATTTTTGTTTCCTCTTTTGGGGGAAGTTCTTTTTTGGAAACAAGGATTTTTTTAAGTTTTTGATCATAAATTTTGGGAAAAGATCTAATGAAGGATTCTTTTTTAAAAAGAGGTTTTGAGGAAGGTTTTGAGGAAGGTTTTTTAGAAAAAGAAGGCTTCTCTTTTCTGGGAGTTTGAAAAGATGGTTTTTCTTTTAGAGGAGTTTTTTGAGGAAAATATTTCTCCAGGAAGAAATTTTTGAGAAGGGAAAAAGCCATTTTGAGAGGTGATAAAGTTAAGGGTTTTTCTTTTATTTTTTCTTCTTTTTGGCCTTCATTCTTTTTTTGAATTTCAGTTTTTTGCTTTTTTGGTTGAGTTTTTCTTTTTATTTTTTCTTTTTCCTTTTTGATAATTAGGTTTTTGTTTTTCTCAATAAATTTTGAGGGGATATACCGATGAGGAGCGTAGTTGGGTCTGAAAGAATAACCTCGACCGATGCCTATTTTATTTTCTATTTGACGATCTTTTTTTATTGCCCCTTCATCTTTTATTTCAAAATGTAAATGGGGAGCATAGGTTCTTTTAGAAGAATTTAAATAGCAAACTCTCGCAATCTCTCCTATTTTTTGTCCTTTTTTAACTTTTTGCCCCTTTTTTACAGTGATATTTTTTAAATGCCCATAAAGAGAGAAAACAGCTTTGGGATTTTTTATTATAGGAGAATTTTCAAGATAAGTTCCCTTTGTTTTAAAACTTAAATTCTGAGAAAGTTTATGTTTAATGATCACCACTCCTCCCCAGCCATGAGATTCCCGACCAGGACAAGAGGGCCAATTTGCCACTTCAAAAACAACTCCGTCTGCAATTGCAAAAACAGGTGCTCCCTCTGGCATTGAATAGTCTTCTCCCAAATGCCCTAAAGCAATTCCTTTTTTTCCCAAACCCACTGAAACTTTTGGCTTTTTTCCATCTCTGGTTGGAAATTGGAAACCAGAGAAAGAAAAGGCGAAAACTAAAGAAAAAACAAAAAACAATGATAAAAAGACATATCTTTTAAAATCTTTAAGATTCATGAAGTAATCTGAAATTAAAAATTATCAGGCGCACAGAATTTTCTGAAAAATCAGAATATATTTCATAAATTAAATTTTTCTGCTTTAAATAATAAACAAAACATTCTCCTATAATTGGATCTTTATCAACCATTTTTATAATTTTTTTTCCATTTAAAACTTCTTTTCCTTCAATTTTCGCAAAGGGACTAAAATGTTTTCCTTTTACTTCTTTTCCTTCTTTTAAAGCTTTGATCTTTTGAGTTACGAATTCATCAATAGTAATTTTTTGATCTTGTAGAATTATCTTATTTACTGCAACCCAATCATCAGTAAATTTAGCTTGAAAACTTAATTCCCCTTCCACATACCTCACCTCTCTCACTCCTCCCCAACTTTCAGGGATTTTAAGTTCATAGCCATCAAGTTTGTTGATGAGAAAGAGGTCTTTTCCTCTTTTTTCAAAATAAACTCCTTGAGGAAGATTTTTGTTGAGTTCTCTGATTTCTTTGTCTTTAAAGTAGAGAAGAAGAAAAAAGCATAAAAAAACTAAAAAGAGAAAAAAGAAGATAAAAATTTTTTTCTTCATAAAAATCCAAAAATAAATTTTAAAAATTCTATCTCAAAAACCCAAAAATAATCAAGTTGTTAACAAAATTGGCCGATCGGACAATTTTGTTAACAATTATTTTCTTTTAAGAAGATTAAGTTTTGAAAGGATATAATTTTGCTTATCCGTGCTTTTTACAATGAATATATAAACATTCTTTTTGATTTTAAGATCATCCAAAATTTTATAAAAACTTACGGGTAGAGCTGTTTTTCCAATATAAACACTTTTTTGAAGGTATTGATAATCAAGAAGTCTTAACATTCCTCGAAGAAGTTTTCTTACATGAGCTTTCTTTTCAGGAATGTCAAAAATAACTAATCTAATTTTCCCATCCCATTTTTTTAAAGCCTGATTATATTCCTTAACCGTGCATAGTATCTCCTTCCCAAAAGAAGTTAATTTTATTTTATTTTTATCTTTTTTTAAAAGTCCTTCTTTAATTAATCTCTTTAACGAGGTTCTTAAATATTGCTCCATCTGGCGCGGATTTTCTTTTTGAGTTTTTATTTCTAAATAAAGATCATATGGCCACCAATAAAGATCTCTTAAATCCTTAAAATCCCATCTCATCCTTGCTAAATCCTCTAAAGCCTCTCCACCAGCAAAATAGATCTCTAAAAGAATTGCCCACGAAAGACCCAATCCTTTTTTAAATATCTTTCTAAGAAAAAATAATTTCTTTTTTATTTTTTGAAGTTTGTCATTTCTCATTATTTATATGTTAACAAAATTGGCCGATCGGACAATTTTGTTAACAAATTTCAAAAAATCAATCTAAAAGTTGAACCCTTTTCAAGTTCGCTTTCTACTTCCACTTTCCCTCCAAGGGCTGAGGTCAGTTCTTTGACAACAAAAAGACCAATTCCTGAACCATAAGGGTGGAATTTTGGAGCTTCTTTTCCTCGCTGAAAGGTGTCAAAAATGTAAGGGAGTTCTTCTTTGGAAATACCAATTCCAGTATCTTGAACTTCAATTTCAATTCTTTCTTTTTTCTTTCTTAAGGAAAGAGTTACTTTTCCTTTTTTGGTGTATTTGATGGCGTTGTCTACTAAATTAAAAATGATTTCTTTGAGTTTTTGTTTGTCAGTGGTTAAAAAAATTTCCTTTTGAGGAAGTTTTAAAAGAAAATGGAGTCTCTTCCTTTGAACCAAAGGTTGTATCTCATTTTTTATCTCTTTTAAAACTTCTTTGAGGTTTACTTTTTCAAGGGTTAATTTAAGACGCCCTGCCTCAAGGCGAGAAATGTCTAAAAGATCATTTACCAAATGGACCAATCTTTCATTAGCATCATAGACATTTTTTAAAAATTTTTTTTTCTCTTTGTCTTTTTCTTCTTCTAAAAGATAAGAAATATATCCTTTAATGATTGAAAGAGGAGTTCTTAGTTGATGTGAAGCAATGGACAAAAAAAGAGTTTTTGCCCTGTCAAGTTCTTTTAGTTTTTCATAAGCCTTTTGAAGTCTTTCTCTTTGGTGGATTTCACTGTAGACACTCTTTATAAGAAGATAGCCAGCAAGAAGAAAACATAAAAATAAAATTCCTTTCCATAGATACTCAAAAGTAGATTTTGAAAGCAAAAAATTTACCAAAAGTAAAAAAGAAATTACGCCTACTAAAATCTCAGTAAAAATTACCTTAATTTCAAAAAGATGATATTTAAGGATGGCAATGGCACTCAGGGGGATGAAAAAAATTAAAGATAGAGGTCCATATTGAGAAATATCGGGAGGACCAATTTTAAAAAAAGGGCAGATTAGATTTATAAAAGTACCTGTTAAGAATGATAAAACAAAACCCATAAGAAGATATTTCATTTGAAGTTGAGAGATTCCTTTTAAGATTTTCGCTTTTGTAAGCCCTACATAAAAACTTAAAATTAAGCTTGTAAGGAAAAAGAATGTAAAAAATGGATATAATATTCCATATTCTTTTTTCACTACGAAAGAATCTGTATAAATTACATTTTTAACAACTAAATCAGTGAAAGGAGAAAGAATACCTATAATTAATAAGGGCAAAATTATTACTAAATTTAGAAATTTTGGTAAAAATTTCTTTTTGGGGAAAACCTGAAAAAAATATAAAAGAAAAACTGCTAAAAATGAGGATCCTAAAAAAGCTATTTTACCAATCTTCCAACTCTCTTTAAAAAAAGGATAGGCATAAAAAATCACACCAAAAATCCAAATTGCTGCAGAAAAGCACAAAAAGAAAAATATAAGAGAGCTCTTTGAAGGTTTTTTAAAATAAACTCCTATTCCTAAAGAAAGAATACAAAAAGAAAAAAATGAAAATATAATAAAAAGAAAATTCATTTTTTTCCTGTTTTTCCTATTTCTTTAAATTTTATATAAAAAGGTCTCGGATGATAAATTTCCAAATATCTTTGAAGTCCCATTTTTTTCACTTTTTCTATATTTATTTTTTCCTCTTTAAGAGGAATTTCGTAAACAGGAGTATCAAATACTTCTCTAATTCTAGAAACAAGTTTTGAATGCGTTACAAAAATCCATTGATCTATTCCATATCTTTTAGACCACATATAAACTCTTTTCATTAATCCCCACCATATTAGATGTTTATTTTTAGTATGCTTTAATATCCCTAACTTGGAAATTTCTGTCATCTTAGAAAACGGATACGAAAATTTGTGAAAATTTACCTGCCAAACTTGAAAGGGAGAAAAATCATCCTTTTTGTTTCCTTTTATAATTCTTATAATTCCCACAGGTTGATTATTTTTCAAAGCCAAAAAACTAATTGAATGTTCATCCTCTTCATCTTTCATTTCTCCATTTGGAAAATCATCTGGGTCAATATAGCCGTATTCTTTATAAATTTGATATCTTAGTCTATAGACTGCTTTTTTTTGCTCTTCGGTTTTAGCTTCAACAATTTTAACTCCATAGATTTTTAAAAGAAAATCTACTAAAAAACCCTTTAACCACAGATTTATTTTTCTTGCAAGTCTCATTAATTAAATTCTCATTATTTAAAAAATTTTATCAAGGTTATATTTTTTCTTTAAGAAGCTTTAAAGAAAATTTTTTATTGTCAAATTTGTCTATAGAAAAGTTGTCCCAAAAAACGCAAGTTCCCAAAAGGTAAATGTTTTTTTCTTTTGTCCCAACAGGTTTTCCTGAAAAGGTTTTCAAAAAAGGTTTTCCTCCTTTTACTGAAGCAGAACAAGGCATTAAAACTCTGAATTTTCTGCACTGTGTAAGCACAAAAAGAGGCTCCTCAAAAAAATATTTTTTTGAAATAAGTCTGTCGTAATTTATCTTAAGTGAAGCAATTCCTGATAAAACATTGTTTATAATTTCGGCTACCTTATCTTCGTTTAAATAATATCCTGTAAAAATCATTTTTTTCCCTTCTTTTTGCCATTTTTTTATTAACTGAATTTCTTTTTTTAAAAAATGTTTTTCAGGATAGTTAAAAACTAAAACTTCAAATTTTTGAAGTTCAGAAAATTTTTTTATTTCAAAAATTTGAATGCCCTCTTTTTTTGAATACTTTTTCAGTTTTGAAAAATAATAATCATCCTCAATTGTAAACTCCTGGTGGGAAATATCCCAGGCAACTTTCATAGCTTAACTAAAGGAGATCCTGATCAAATTTTGAATGAATTTTGTGCAAAAGAAAGATTAAATAATATTTTAAAAATTCTGGCCAAAAATAAATTTTTCTCAAAAGTTCTCCTTTTTTTACTTTTGGAAGAAGGGTTTTTTTTATTTTTTTCTCATAATCTTTAAGAGTGAAAGGGTTTTCAGGATCAATCATCTTTTTTGCAATTTTTGCACAAAAAAAGCCATAAATTATTCCTCCTCCAGTAAATGGTTTCACAAAACCAGAACTTTCCCCACAAAGAAAGACTCTTTTTGAAACAAGCTTTTCCAAGGGAGAAATTAAAATAGGAGCAGTTTCAATTTTAAAATCTTCTTTTTTGAATTTCTTTCTCAAAAATGAACGGAAATTTTCAAAAAATTCTTGTTTTGGTAAAAGGCATGTTCCCCACTCTTCAAGTCCATTTTGAGGAATTTTCCATAAAAAAAATCCTGGAAGTTCTTTTTTAAAAAATATTTCTAAAAGCTCACTTTCTTTTTTCTTAAAAAATTGAGTTCCAATTAAATAAAGTAATTTTTGATTTGGGTTAAGTTTTTTCCCAAAAAAAGAAAAACCTCCTGTGCAATCAGCAACGATTTTTGCCAAAAAGCTTTCTCCATCAAGTAAAACTTCACAAAAATTTTTTCTTTCTTTTATTTGCTCAACTTTTTTTTCAAAAAGAATTTCAACTTCTTCTCTTTTCGCTTCTTTTAGTAAAAACTCAATAAATTTTTCTTTATTAAGTAAAAAAAACTCTCTTTCAAAATCAAAAAAACTTTTTCCAGCATGAACTCTAATTTTTTTAAACTCTTTTTTAAAAACTCCTTCTTTTTTTAGTTTTTCTTTTTCAAAAAACAAAAAGATATTCTTTGAAAAAATCGAAGAACATGGCTTTTTTTTAATCTCAGCTTCTTTTTTTTGCTCTAAAATCAAAACTTTTTTTCCTTTTTTAGCAAACTCTTTTCCTAAAAAAAGCCCTACTCTTCCTCCGCCAATGATTAAAAGATCATAAATTCTCATAAAATTTAAAATTTTGAAACAATGCCAATATAAATTTTTCCAGGAACAAATTTAATTTCTTTGCCATCTTTTTGGTAAAACTTCAGGGGTGATGAAGGACTTTCTTTTTTCCAAAAACCATCAATTTCTTTTCCTTCCATATAAATTTTCGCTTCTCCTTTTCCTTCTACTTTAATATCTGCCACTCCTGGAAGTAAAACACCAATTTTTGTTTTCATTAAAATAACATTTTTCACTCTCACTTGTTTTGATGTAAGTTTATCAACCATTTCCTTTTTTTGCCAATACATTAAATAATCTCCGGTGGTTTTATCATAAACAAATTTTGTCTCATAAAAATTTTTAATTTTAATTTCCTGGGTCGTATCTAAAGGATGAGTTTTTTCTTTAAAAAGAAAACCTTTAAATTTTGGTTCTCTTTGCAAAGCAAGTTTTTTGGCAATGTTTTCTGCTATTTTAAGTGAAATAAAACCATTATGAGGACGAGGAATATTTCTTTTTCTGAAAAAAGCAGAGTTTGCTTTTGGCTTAACAATTGGGGTGAACCAATCTACATTTAACTTTGAAATTCTTTTAGCTCCAGCATCACAACCACCCCAAGAAACAAGGATTACATCATATCCTTTAGCTAAATCCACCATATAAGGTCTTACTGAACGCACTGAACCTACTTCTTCAGGTCTTTTTTCAAAAAAAATTGCCAAAATTCTTGTCACTCCTCCAGGATTGGCTACAGGTGCTTCAATTAAAACATCAGCAAAAGAAATTCCTGATAAAGGAAAGGTTTCGCGCAGAAGACTTAAAACAACCATAAAACCTCTCTTTTTTAATAAAAAATCTTTTTCTTTTTTTTGAGGTTTTAAAAAACTTATTTTTTTTCCTTTTAAAATGAAAGTTTTCCCTTCTTTTTTGAAAACAAAAAACAAAAAAAGAAATCCCAAAATTAAAACACCCAAAAAAAGAATTTTTCCAAAAATTCTTGCTTTTTTTCTCATTGATTAAAGAGAAATATTTCCGTGCTTTTTAGGAACTTTTCCTTCTTTTTTTCTTTTAAGTAAAAAAATTAATTTTGATAAAATCTCTCTTGTTTTTAAAGGATCAATTACTTGATCTATTTTTCCAGCCTCTGCTGCTCGCCAAGGATTTAAAAAATATTCTTGATATTCTTTTTCTTTTTTTTCAATAAATTCTTTTTTTTCTTTTCCTTCAAGAGAGGATATTTCTTTTTTAAAAAGCACTGCGACAGCTTCTTTTTTGCCCATAACCGCGATTTGAGCTGAGGGCCAAGCAAGAACTTTATCGTATCCTAAAAGTTTAGAACACAAAGCAATATAGGCTCCTCCAAAGGCTTTTCTCACAATCAAAGAAATTTTTGGTACTGTTGCTTCGGCATAAGCAAAAAGAACTTTTGCTCCGTGTCTAATAATTCCCTCATGTTCTTGTTTCACTCCGGGAAGATATCCAGGGGTGTCAACTAAATTTATAAGAGGAATATTAAATCCATCACAAAACCTTACAAACCGAGCAATTTTACAAGAGGAGTTAATATCAAGACAACCTGCCATAATTTTTGGCTGAGTCGCCACTATTCCCACCACTTCTCCTCTAAGTCTTGCAAAACCAACGACCACATTTTGAGCAAAATTTTGATGAACTTCTAAAAATGAATTTCTATCAAAAATTAAATCAATAACCTTTTTGATGTCATAACTTTTTTCTTCTTTTTCAGGAAGAATTTTTAAAATTTCTGAGTTTTCTTTTTCAAAAAGATCAAAAAAACTTTTTTTAACCGGAGGTTCTTCAAGATTATTTGAGGGAAGATAAGATAAAAGTTTTCTGATACCTAAAATTAAATCTCTTTCGGTCTCAAAAAGAAAATGAGCACATCCACTTTTTCTTGCATGTGCTTCTCCTCCTCCAAGATCTTCTAAAGAAATTTCCTCACCTGTTGCTTCTTTAATGACACGAGGTCCAGTAATATACATTGTTGAAATATTTTTTGTCATTAAAACAAAATCAGAAAGTCCAGGAGAATAAGATGCACCTCCAGCCGAAGGTCCCAAAATTGCCGCGATTGTCGGAATAACTCCGGATGATAAAACAAGCTCTCTGAAGATCTCTCCATATCTGTCAAGACCAAAAATTCCCTCCTGAATTCTTGCTCCTCCACTATCAATTAAGCCAATCAAAGGGCAACCGCATCGTCTGGCTTCTCTAATAATTTGAGCAATTTTTCTTCCATGAGTTTCGCCAAGGGAACCTCCAATTTGAGAAAAATCTTGAACATACAAAAAAACCTCCCTTCCATCAATTTTCCCTATACCACAAATTACACCGTCTCCTTCAGGTTTTTCTTTTTCTTTTCCAACAAAAGGAACAAAAGATTTAGAGAAAGGTTCAAACTCTAAAAAAGAATTCTCATCAACTAAAAGATTAATCCTCTCGTAAGGAGTAAGTTTGCCTCTTTTTTTTTGAAATTCTTGAGCAAATTTTTCTTTCTCTTTTTTTTCTTTGAGTTTCTCTTTAAATTTTTGATATTCTTTTTTCACACTCTAAAATTTTAAAAAATTTTCAAAATTATTTCCTCTTTCCCTCAATTATTTCTTGTTGTAGATGTTTTGGTACTTCTTCATAATGAGAAAACTCCATCACAAAATTGCCTCTTCCTTGAGTAAGAGAACGGAGCGTTGTGGCATATCCAAACATTTCAGCTAAAGCAACTTTTGCATTAATGATTTTTATATTTTCTCTATCTTCGGTTGATTCAATCTTTGCTCTGCGAGAGGACAAATCTCCAACTACATCTCCAAAATATTCTTTTGGACATCTTACCTGAAGTTTCATTATTGGTTCAAGTAAAGTTGGATTGGCTTTTTTTGCTCCCTCTTTCAAAGCTATCTCACCTGCGGTCCTGAAAGCAAAATCAGAAGAATCAACCTCATGAAAAGATCCATCAAATAAACTGACTTTCAAATCAACTAAAGGATAACCTGCTAAAACTCCTTTTTTTAAAGCCTCTCTTACGCCTTTCTCAACTGAAGGAATGAACTCTTTTGGAATAATTCCTCCTTTAATTTTATCTACAAACTCAAAACCTTCTCCTCTCTTTTTAGGCTCAAGTTTGATCACTACATGTCCATACTGTCCTCTTCCACCAGATTGACGAATATATTTTCCTTCTGCTTCCGCAGAAGTAGTAATTGTCTCTTTGTAAGCAACCTGTGGTTTTCCAACGCTCACTCCTACTCCAAACTCTCTTCTCATTCGGTCAACAATGATATCCAAATGCAACTCTCCCATTCCTGAAATAATCGTATCTTTTGTTTCAGGGTTGACTTCAAATTTAAAAGTTGGGTCTTCAGCAGTAAATTTTTTCAAAATCACTGGAAGTCTTTCTTCATCTTTTTTGGTCTTGGGTTCAATTTTCAAAGAAATCACAGGTTCAGGGAAAGTAATCCTTTCCAAAACAATAGGATGTTTCTCATCACAAAGAGTATCTCCTGTCATACATCCTTTAAGTCCTACAGTTGCAGCAAGTCCTCCAGAAAAAACCTCATCAATTTCAGTTCTTTGGTTAGCATGCATTCTTAAAATTCTTCCAATTCTTACCCGCTCACCAGTACGTGGATTTAAAAGAAAATCTCCTTTTTTTAAATAACCAGAATAAACGCGGAAATAACTAAGTTCACCCACATAAGGATCAATTTGGGTCTTAAAAAGCAAAAGAGAAAGAGGTTCCTCATCTTTTCTTTCTCTAAATTCTTTTTTTCCAGTTTCAGGACTTATTCCCTCAACCGGAGGCAAATCTTTAGGAGAAGGTAAATAATCAACAATTCCATTAAGTAAAGGTTGAACTCCTTTATTTTTAAGGGAAGAGCCACAAAAAACAGGAACAAGTCTAAACTCAATTGTTGCTTTTCTTAAAACTTTTTTAAGATCATCAATTGAAATTTCTTTTCCCTCAAGATATCTTTCCATCAATTTTTCATCTTCTTCTACAATTTTTTCTACTAATTTTTCGCGCCATTTTTTTGCCTCATCTATTAAAGAAGAAGGAATTTCTTTTTCAATTAGTTTCTCCATACTTTCCTTCAAAATAGTAGGTCTTCATTTTTAAAAGATCAATCACTCCCTCAAAGGTTTCTTCTTTCCCAATTGGAATTTGCAAAGCAACTGCTTTTTTGGTCAATTTTTGACGAATTGACTCAAAACTTCTCCCAAAGCTTGCTCCAATTCGGTCAAGTTTGTTAATAAAGCAAAGTCTTGGTACTTTAAAGTCATCGGCTTGGTGCCAAACTGTCTCTGATTGGGCTTCTACTCCCTCAACTCCATCAAAAATGACAATTGCTCCATCAAGAACTCTTAATGCTCTTTGAACTTCAGCGGTAAAATCTATATGACCTGGAGTGTCAATGATATTTATTTGATATTCATTTTCTTTTTTGTGCTCCTCCTCAGTCTTTATCCAATAGCAGGTAGTCGCAGCGGAAGTTATCGTAATTCCTCTTTCTTTCTCTTGGTCCATCCAATCCATAATTGCCTGTCCATTATGAACCTCACCAATTTTGTGTGAAACTCCGGTGTAAAAAAGCACCCGTTCTGTAGTCGTTGTTTTTCCTGCGTCGATGTGGGCAATAAAGCCAATATCTCTTACTCGTTCAATTGGGTATTCTCTTGGCATAATGAGTTAAAAATAACTTTTATTTTAGAAAAGAAAAATAAAATTTCAAGAAAGATCATCTTACCAAAAGGAAAGTTGTTTTATTGAAAGGATCGTGCTCCATATTTTTGGCTAAAATTTTAAGATTGTAAATTTTAGCAGCGGTTTCCGAAGCCAAAGTGGCAGTATCTTTTGATAAAGAACCTTCGGCAATTCTTTTAGCACAAAGAGCAGTATCGTCGTCATCTGATCCATAAATTAATTTTATTTGAGGAAATCTCACTTCAAGAGTTCTTCGGCACTGTTTTGAAGCCTGAGGATGAGCAAAAATTTTTTTGATCTTTTTTAAACTCATCGATTTATGACAAAGAAGACATTGATTAATGCTCATTGAATAAATGGCAAAAATTTTAATTTTTTCTTTGCCTAAAAATTCAAGAGTGGGACGATACATTCCTGAACCAGAGTTATAAACTGCAACTACTCCTCTATCAATTAAACCTTTTTTTATTGCAGAAATCACTTTTTTAGCACTTACAAGGAACTTAAGTTCAATTTTTGATAAACTTATTTTTTGCTCCTCACAAAATCTTAAAAAAGACTCATGAGAAAAACAACCTTCAATTCCATGAATTCCCACTTTGATTTTTCTTTTTTGAGGAAAAATTTTTTTAAAATCTTCCAAAAATTCAATTTCAATTTTGGGCTTTTCCTTTTTGAAAAGAATTTTTGTTGTTTCCTCAAACCATCTTTCAATCCAAAATTTCATTCGGGGATAGTTAATTCCTGCTTTATCAACAAGTTTTTCTTGCTTTTCAAAATTTTTTTCAACTTCTTTTTGGTCAAGTTTTGAAAGTTTTTCAAATGTTTTTTTGGCACTTGAAAAAAAATCAGGTCTTGATTTTAAAAGAAGATCTTTTCTCAACCATAAAGGAGTGCTTTTGATAATATGAGTGTAAGCACTTAAAAGAAGATTCCCTCCAGGAGGTAGCCAAAAAGAAAGCTCTTTTAATGAAGGTTTTTCAATTTGAGTTCTTTTTGAGTGCTCAAAAATAAACTTTTCTAAAACAATAGTTAACATTTCAAGTAAACTCAGAACCATTCCAATGATGAAATCATGATGTTTCTCAGAGGGAGCAAAAAAAATTTTTATTCCTTTTTTCTTTAAAAAAGAAATAATCTTTTTTGCTAAAGGATGAGAAAGATCACTTTCTTTTTTGATCACCACCCAGCGCTGACCTTCTAAGGCTACATAAGGACCATGCAAAGGATGCAAAGAAAGAAAACTTGCCCCTGTTTTTTTGATAATTTTTGAAACTCCTCTTTTAATTGAGCAAATTTCAACAATTAATTTTTCTTTTTTAAATTTTTTTCTTTGAAGCAAATTATCAATTACATCTCTTGGAACACTCATTAAAATAATATCTGCTATCCAAGCCTTTTCCCATTCTTTTTTTGAACTGCCTTTATCAATCGGGATAATTTCTCCTAAACAAGAAAAAAGAGAACATAAAAATTTTCCCATCTCGCCTTTGGCACCAATTATGGAAATTTTGAGCATAAAAAATAAGAAATTAAAAAATTATTAAAAAACTTTAAGCTTTTTTAAGGAGCTTGGCTCCTTTTTTTGTTGTCCCTCCAAAGAAAATCATCACTGGTGATCCAAATTCGTGAATTTTCACTAACCCATATTTTTTTCTTGCTTCCTCAGTAGTAACACAAGCATCAACTCTTCCTTTTTTGCAAATCTCAGCTGCTTTTGAATTGCTTGTAGTCCATAAAATCGTGGATTTAAGAGACTTCAAAAGCGGTGCTGGCGATGGATGAACTCCTATTTTCCAATGAAAAGGAATTCCATCTTTGATTTCTTTTAATTTTTCTTTTCTTGTACAAAGTTGCATTTTATCAAGTTTCATTGGATAAACAATTAAGAAAGATACTGTATCTGGATTTTCAAAAAAAACTTTATATAAGTTGAAATACACAGCACAGGTCCAAAAAATTGGCAAAACTTTACCGTCTTTAATCTTTTTTGCTTCTTCTATTGCCTTCTCTGGAGTTTTGCAATAAATATATTTTGATTTCTCTGAAAGATTGGTTTCTTCTGCCCATCTGTGTGATGCTTGATCAATGTTTGTTCCTGGAGGACCCAAAACAAAGTGTCTTATTTCTTTGATTTCATTTCTTTTTAAAACTTCTATTAATTTTTTTTGATCTATTTCAGGAACTTCAATAAATCTCGGAAGTTCTTTTATCATTTTTTTTCTCACCTCCTAAATAAAAAAGTCCTCCACTTGAGGGCAGTGTTTTGGTAAATTGAAAAAATTTCCCGCCAAAACACTACCCTCACTTGGAGGACCCAAAAAAGAAAACAAAATAATAATTCTGATAAAATTTCTTCATAAAAAAATTTTATTTTAAATTCTTAAATTTTTTTGTCAAATTTTTTAGGAAATTAAAAAAGTGGAAAGTGCCAATAACCTTTTCTTTTTTCTTTCTCAAAATAAACTCTCCATTGATTTAACCATTCTTTTCTTTTTTGAGGATTTTTGATTACAAAAATCGGGTCTGCAACTACCACTCTTACTTTCATTCCTTTTTTTAAAAAATTCCCTTGAATAGGGATATTTTTAAAAACATCTATTAAACAAATTATTCTTGGTGGTTTCACTAAAATTTGGTTTTTTTTATACAAAATCACAAATTCATTTCTCCAAGCAAGAAAATATTTTTCTTTTTTTTTGTCTTCAAGCACAATTAAACTTTGGGGGAAACCTGGTATTTCTTCTTTTCTTATCTCAACAATTTTTGCTTTTAAAATTTCTTTTCCGGCTTTTTTTGTTAAAAAAAGTTTTCTCCCTTGTTCAATAGCATTAGAAAGAGTATTTTGAGCTAAAATTTTTTTTGCTTCTTTTACTTTCATCAATGGACCTGCAGTCCAACTTACCCCTATTTTGCTTTGAGTAGCTGTCTTTCTGAGTTTTTTTCCTAAAATATAAGGATCTTTTTCTTTAATGATTTTATATCTAAAAAAAAGTTTATTTTTTCTTTCAGTAACCAAAATCACACAAAAAGGATATTCAGCTACTTTTTCAACATTTATAATTAAAAAAAAATCCGGCACTGCCCTTCCTCCACCTAAATCAGCATCTACCATTGAAAGAGAGTGGTATTTTTTTTGCAAAGTTAAAAAAGCTCTTCCAGCTCGTGCAAATTGACCTGCAACCGCCTCAATTGGAAAAAAACCTTTTAGTTTTGAAAAAGAAACTCCTTGAAAAGAAAGAAGATGTTCAACTGCTTTTAAAGGAGCATCTTCTAAATTTCTAATTAAATCCCCTCTTACTCCAGGTCGTCCTATTCTTCCATAACCTACAATATAGTCCTCATCATTAAATTCTTTGATTTTTTTAAGAGGAATTTTAAAGTTTTCTTTTTTTAATATTAAAGCTAACTCTTCAAGTTCATCTAAATTTCCTCCTCCTCCAGCACAGTTTATAGAATGAAAAAGATAATTAATTTTTTTAAAATCAAGAAAAGTCATAAATAAATAAAATTAAAAAAA
>Ga0190363_1000145_pt1 | contig 39532 bp, 31 predicted proteins | sample 48721867_MG_FD_161272 | JGI IMG/M metagenome (GOLD analysis project Ga0190363, IMG submission 161272) | Hydrothermal vent microbial mat bacterial communities from Southern Trench, Guaymas Basin, Mexico - 4872-18-6-7_MG | ecosystem: Environmental > Aquatic > Marine > Hydrothermal vents >... | reverse complement strand
GTTGAAGTTGCATCAGTTCTAAAACGAAGTGGACTAGATAAACAGAACATAATGAAGCTCATAGAGAGTATTGAAGAGACCTTCATCGTAGTTGACGAGAGCGTGATCTACGGTAGAGCTCTTGAAACAGCCCTCAGTGTAGTCTCCCCTCTTTAGTTGGTAGGGGTTCACCTCATCTAGGGATAATTGATCTATGGTCGAGCTTCATGAATTATCTCCTTTATTCTTTTGACAAACCGTTCAGCCTTATTCACTATTTTAGTGACAGCTTCTTCTCCGAAGTTTGCGTATATGTCGTAGGTGCTCGCCTGCCTCATCTCAAAGGCTTCGCTCAAATCTCTTCCAAACTCTTTCTCTAATAAGCCCGTGATGATGATTTCTCTCCCAAGTAGCTCCCTCAAACCTTTATGGGTTTTAGGTGGTCTAATGCCTTTTAATGCTAGTATTGCTTGGGATGCGTGGAACATGGCGTAGTAGGCGCTGTTTATAGCAGATCTAAGTCTTGAATGCTCTAGGCAGAGCTTAGCATCGGCTAAGAATTCATCTGCCAGTTCCAAGCATCTTCTCACGTATTCTCTTGAAGGTTCCGTCGTCATACAGGGCAACTCCATCCTTCAGAACTTCGTGGATGAAGGGTGAGCCGGCCTCAATCCTGTGCTCAATCTCCTCCTTAGTGTAGTAAACGGGCGTTATAAACGTCTCAAAACGGTTCTCATAATCGATCTCGTAGCCGATCTCCGTGATCATGCTCCTGATCTCTTTGTCCTTTCCCACGATCAATACGTCAATGTCGCTTTCCTCTCCAGCCTCCCCCCTCGCTACGGAGCCATAGACTATTATCGCGTTGATACGGTCGCCTAGTTCCTTCACCACCCTATCCCTGAATTCCGTCAACGCTTTCCCTTGCCTCCCTTGGAGTCTCAGCATTCCAGCCACCCATCTTTAAATACAATATAGTTCCAGTTAAAATTAAACATGCCCTATGTTCGGGTTTACGCACATTACTCGTATTCCATCCTAACTTTCCTGATTCTCTCGACTGTTCCAGGCGACATACGAAGCGGTTTAGGTCTGTTTTGAAGGATAAGGGTTTTTAGAACGGAGTTTTTGTGTTTAGGAACTTGTGTAAACGTAGATTGCTATGTCTCCGCTTCTGTAGACTTCTTTGAACGATGGGGGTGCGGAGGGTTGTCCGTGCCATCCTTTGCCTTGGGTCCACCATATGAGGTATACTGTGTTGTGGCCTTGTTGTAGGGCTTGTTGGGCTGCTGTTTCTGGGTTTCCGTATCCGTATGGTTGGATTTGGTCTGGGTTTAGGTGTAGTAGGGCCCAGCCGTGGAATGCTTTGTGGACGATTAGGATCGAGTTTTCGTCCATGTTCTGTTTCAGCCAGTTTAGGCAGTCCTCTACGTGTGGGCAGTCTTCTAGGGGTACAGTGTTCTGTAGCATTGAGGACGGTATGTAGATCTGGAACTGTGGTATGGCGTAGTACGGGAACGGCCTGTCGCATGGCATGGCTATGAAGCCTGAGGTAAGGACTGTGACTGCTGTTCCAAGGGCTATGGATGCGTATAATCTATGAGGTTTATGTTTAATGTTTGCTATGGCTTCTACGGCGTAGAATGCTAAGGGATACGTGAGCATTAGAGCCCAGCGGTACCACCATCGTGCGAACACCACTGGCAAGAACGAAGCGGTTAGGCAGAACAGCGTCCACGTCCTGAGCTGGGGGTCCTTGAGGATCTTGGCTCCCTTCAGAGCTGGAAGTAGTAGTGGAAGGTAACAGTAAGCCAGAAAGCCTGTTACGGTGGCTATCATTTCTGAGTATGAGTGGAAGCCATAGATGGAAAGCCTCCCTTCGGACTCCTGTCTCGGGAAGTAGAGTACCCTCGTAAAGCTTGTCGACAGCCTGAAGTTCGCATAGAGGACAAGTAGGAACAACAGTATGCTCGGAATGGAGGTGAGCATCGTCCTGCGGGCCTCGCTTCGCTCCTTCTTGAAGAACATGCGTATCATCGTGATGATCACTATGGCGAACATTGTCACGGATACGAGCTGGTTTGACAAAACCACCAGAACCATAGCCAGAGACGTGGTCATGTTTCCTCGTACGTCGTTCTTCTCTTTGATTAGTGCCAAGACTACAAATAGGAGGATTAGGGCCAACTGGTTCCGTAGAAGGTCCCAGGACACCCTCATGGCCGTGAAGTAGGATGTTGCTAAGAGAGATAGGGACAGGCTCTTTTCTGGAGTCCACTTTAGAGTTCTGACCGCGTACAGATAGATGGATAATGACAAGAGACCGTGAAGAATGGGAGATAGTATTTTGAACACGATGGTCAGTGGAGCCCCCAACACGATTATGGGCATCAGTATGAGATAGAGGAGAGGGGCTGTAGCTATGCAGTGCCAAAAATCTACACCGTTCTTCAACCAGCTTAGGATGTTTGGAATGTAGTATCCGATGGGGTCGAAGCCTGTCATGTACGGGCCCATGAGGATTTCCGGCACTGCCCGGATGGCTAGAGGTATCAGGAAAGCTAAAAAGGGACACCTAAATCTATGGAGCGACGAAGCTATTCTCCTCAAGCCCCCTGGTTATGGTTTGGGAGCTAGCTTAAAAATGATGGAGAGAGGATACGGATTTATGCCCAGGTTATAGGGGCTGTTTAAAGTACCTAACAGTCGTACTGCGCTACTGGTGATTCCCATGAAAATAAGAATTTGCGGGGAAGCAGGCTCCTAGTTACCTTACGACTTAAACTTGGGCAACATCGGTTTTTTCTTTACGTCGCATATTTAAACCAGCTTTCAAACGCTTTTCTAGCCAAATAGCCCATTTATCGCCTCTATCTTTTCTCCAATCCCAAATCAGGCAGAAGATGCATATGACAAATATGATGCTCGATAATCGTAGCCCCAGTTCGAACCAGTCTTGGGGGGTGTACCTAATGATGATCGTCAAACTGCCCGTTTCATCGATCCAGAAGCCGTTAATGACGCCGTAGATAGGAATGGATCTGACTTTGTTGATAAGTTTGCCGTCTCTATAGATCCGGGCCTCCCATAGAGGGTCGAAAGATGCAACAAATCCTAGCATGAATGGACTTTTTGCCTCGACTCTAACCTGCCAAAGAGTGGGATTAACTTTTACGTAATCGATTATTTGAGCATCACCCACATAATAGACATTTTTATCATACAATTGTGCCTTATCTAATCGTTCTTCACCGATCGCAAATTTCGTTAAATCTACAACATTGTTCCAATATAAAAGTATGTCTTCTGGCGAACTATTTGAAGTGCATATATAAAAAGTTGGAATGAAAAATTCGGGTACAATATCGCCACTATATCTATACAAATAAATTTTACCAAACTGATTAATATAAGTTATGTTATCCAACTTGTCAACAAATTGTTTTATATCGCTTATATTGTTAGAGGGGAGGGTGTTATTTTCAAAATAATTAATGTCAACTGTACCATCAATCAAAATGTACTTAATTCGCAGTAATTCAAAAATTTCTGTATTTTTGATTGAGAAAAAGTTTTTATACAAGGATTCAAGAAAATCGTATGAATATATGTTTAATGGTCGACGCCCGCCGTATCTGAAAAGTATGGGTTTTTCTATGGTTGAGAAATAAATTGGTGAAGTTGTATGTGGATGAAGCCATGTGTATGTTGATAACCATGGTCCTGGTAAAATTAATACATTTCCTGTGCAGTTATCATGATTTATGTATTCTGAAACTAGGAGTATATCTTCTGGAATTGTGTTGTTGCTATATTTATTAAAAAGTTTACCGCTGCCAAACGGTGCAAAATATATTGATGATCCAGTAAGAATCAATATTAGTATAAACATTTTTCCACAATATTTTAAACATCTCTTGTTAACATTTTTATATAGGACATATAACGAATATGGGAAAAGTATGCTGTATGAAAAAATAATTAAATGATTAAATTTTGTTGAGTTTCTAACTACATTAAATATTGGAACGTTTTCTAAAAGGAATTTATAGATGTTTGAAAAAGGTGATGATTGGTTGGTTCCTTGGGCTAAAGTTATGCCAACAATACAGATAATTTGTAATGTTACGATTAAATGTTTATCTTCATGTATCTTTCTGAAAAATAGTAGTGATGAAAAAGTGACAATTGGCACAATAAGTAACAGCCAATCGAAACATTTATAGATGTCGGAAAAATAAAATACTTTATATTCTTGATGTACCATAAATAAATTCCACCAATTTGTAAGTGTAAGTGTATTTACTACATTAGCCCTTATGGAATGAAACCTTTCCATCTCACCAATACTACGCCACCCTTCAACGTTATGCAGGAAAGAATATAGGGCGGGAAGTATATACCATAAGGTCAAAAGAATAGAGATACATACAGCAATAAGGGTATTTATAATGATCTTTCTTTTAATTAGTACAGAATAAATGGATGCGAATAATAAGATTAGAAATAATGCTACAAACGCAGCGCCAACGAATAAAAATGTGCAAGAAAGAAGAATTGTGGCAATAAAAAGATTTAGGGATCTCTTTTTTTCGGTTGACAACATTAAGAAGTACAAAATTGCGGGTGTTAGGGCATATGACACCATTAAAGTTGTATGACCTGCAACCATTGTTGCGGTAAATGGGTTGAACATGTAAATAAAGGCCGAGATGAATGACAATATTTCTATGTTTTTAACGTATTTGCATTCTCTAAATATGGTTTTAGAAAAATATAACATTGTAATACCTGCAATACTGGGTAATAGGAACTTATAGAAAAAGAAGGCGGATTTTGGGTCTAAAATCTTGCGCAAGAAGATAAATAAAGCGGAAATTAATGAAAATTCTCGAATTAGTGTTGTAGACCCTCCAAGGTTATAGGAGTCGTCCCAAGTGAAAACATATTCTCGAAATACTTTTCTTGGGTTAAGTAAAAGTGAGTGTTCTGGTCTTCCTCCTAAACAATTGTAATTCCCAATGGTGTAAAAAACACATAAACCAAAGTTGATAATTAAAATTATGATTACTGATGCAATATTTGATATTTTCATTAAATTAGACTTCTTGACCCTAAACTTCATCATATCAGTTCTATTGACATGATTTCTTATAAAACATAGTCAACAAACGCTTTAGTTTAACTATCCATGATTGATGCTTATCGCTCATCCATTCGTATACTGAGCACATTATGCATCCAAAAAGAGTCGTAGCAGATACAGCTAATCCGTATTCAAACCAAACTTGGGGGGTGTATCTAATAACTATTTTGATTATTCCTGTCTGGTTTATCCAAAAACCATTTATCACACTATAAAGCGGAACGGGTTTGACTGTTTCGACGAGTTTGTTATCAACATAAACGTTTGCTCTCCATAGGGGATCGTAGCTTTCAGCGAAAGAAAGCATGAAAGGACTTGTTGCGTTGACTACAACTTTCCAGAGAGTTGGGTTGATTTTTTCGTATGAAATTATCTGTGCTGGTTTTTCTTTAGACCCGAAAAGCTGGTCTATCGTTTGATTCTCATCGGTTGAGTAGAACCAGACAGTGTCGAGCCCCACTCTGCCGATGTGGTTTATCTCGAGTCTATACTCTCCCTCACTGAGAGAAAAGGGGGGCGTGTAGACAAAGTCGAGTGAGGTTGAGTTTAGGATAAATTTATAACCTCCAATTTTCACTTTGAAGCTTCCTATTCCTTTCAAAGCAATTCTATAAGTTCCATTTTTAACGACTTGAATGTCTTGCCATGCATTGTTCCATCCCGCCAGTTTCACCAGTTGCCCATTACTTGCATTTATATTTTTACCAATATTTTTGACACTGATCGGTTTAGTATAGTATAAATCTGTTTCAGCCTCAAAAAGATAGATTATGGTTTTATTCTGGAGGAGATTTTTAACTTCTTGCTGAGTTACGTAATATTCCTGCTCTGGAACCAGGAGGAAAAAGTTAACTGCATTGAAACCTTTAACATTTTCAAGAACTATTTCATGTTTTCCTTTTTGAAGGTAAAAAGATCCAATTTCTTCAAAAATGAACTTATTGAGTTGATCTGTTGTTTGAATTTCAATAAGTTGATCATCAATATAGACTCTAATTGCCCCGCCTTCCCGATTTTTGAAATAGCGAATGAAAAGTGTGTAGTTACCGGTTTTGTCGAGGTTGAACTTAATTTCAGATTTTGTTCCTTTTGCCCAGGTGTAAACTATCCCCACACCATAATCGAAATCCCAGTTACTAATTTTCCATTTGTTTACAAGGAATTTCCTCCACCAAGTACCATCTGGATTCCAAGTTCTAGCTATTGACCAAACTTTCGCTGGGTTATGTTTTTTTATTTGATTAAATGGCGCAATAAGTATGAAATCTTCTGCTAAGGGAATAAAATACCTCCCGTCCCCCAAAACAATAAAATCAGACATTTCTAGATACTCAGGACGAAATTCTTTGTCAACGAATATTACTCCTGTTTTTTTAAGTTCTAAAACATCAGCAAATGATACAATTTTATCAAGTCCAGAATTTTGTGCACTTATTATGTATGATGGTACATTAATTATAAAACATGGACGTTCATTCTCAAAAACATAGATGAATCCGTAGTTGTTTACATATCTTAAATCTTCTTGAGAAAGTAACGTGTTTAGAGCTGTTGCATTTCGTCTAGTTAGTGACGGAACATCATCATGGAAGAGAACATATTTTATTCCTAATGGGCTCAATATATTTCCAAGGGTGTTTGTTCTTTTTGCTAAAAGAATGTCATCATTCCACCTATAATGTATACTACAAATGAATTCAAAGAAGAATGCATTTTCAGTTCTCCTAGCACCACTTGCACTAACAAAAAATGTTGGTTTCGATGAAGATAAATCATCTATCCACTTTGTAAGCCTTCTACTTCTCCAAGTAGTGACAAATACATGGTATTTAGGAATCCATAGAACTTTGAAATCCTGCTCTTGTTCACCAAGCCATTCGTTAATCACAAAATATTCGTCCGGAATTCTAACAGGCGCCAATTCTCCATTAAAATCACCTGTGAGTAGGGGCCACGATACTAAGCTTGATGAAAGAATAATTAGACTTAACACCGAGGGTATTAGTAAAAACTTAGCTTTTTTGTTTAAATAATTATTCAAAAACCTCAACATGTAATATAAAGAAAAACCAAGTAACACAGAAATTGATAACATATAAAATGTGAAAAACTCGTATGGTGATTTTAACACCCAAGCAAATTTTGAGGAAAGAGGAGAGTATAACACTACCCACACATATAATTCACGTAGTGGATTATGGCTAACTGTAATAATCATGATAGAAGCTATAGCCTGTAAAGCGAAGTACATTGGAGTGATTTTTCGCTTTAAAATACTACTGAAGGCAACAGTTATCAATATTAATGAAAACAACGGCAAAAGATATGAAATATTTTTTATAAATGATGGTGGTGGGTAATATGCATAGGGTTGTTTTGGAATAAATGGATTGAACATCCTAAAAAATAATATATTAAGAGGTGTGAGTAATTTTGTACGCATGAATAAATAATGTTCTGAGATAAGATAGCTTGGCCCTATATAGCCACATTCTTTTAATGAATATAAGTATGGAAATATGTAGAAAGATGAGAGAAGAAAGAACAATATAATTATTATAACGTAACTTTTAATAACTCGTCTGATAGATAATTTAAATTTAATAACAGCATACAGGGCACAGAGTGTTATTATTAACATTCCATAAACTACAGACCTGGCGGTAGCTGAGTATAGCAACAATACTGTAGCGGCTATAAATGTATTTTTGATATTTTTATTTTCAAAAGTTTTTAAAAATGAGAGAAAAGCTAATGGTGTCATAGCATGTATAAATCTTATCAACATATGTCGTGATTTAAGGGCAAAGTAGGGATTAAATAGAAAGAAAAATCCTGAAATAAGGCTTACAATAAACTTTAAGTTATTGTTTTCAGGGTAATCTTTTTCGATAAGATAATATAGTAGTAAATATGAAGATAATCCGGCCAATGTTCCGGTTATGAGCCAGAATATTTCGATTGTCAGCATAGGGTGGAGATTTAGTATTTTTCCTAAAAATAGAAATGGTAATATGACAGGATATCTCGTGATCATCATAAGATTACTCTTGCTAAACTGGTCACTCCATGTTGGATAGTAATCTTGGATAAGATTGTGGAGAGATATTGGAACTGCTAGATCACCTGCAAGAGAAAAATACGATGGATCATTTTGTAGTAATGGGCCTCTAAATATGAATATTGATATTGCAAGATATAGAAATAGTGCCGTCACATGATGTATTCGTCGGGTGTTGAGTGTTTTATTCAGCATCGGTTCACCCCTTTAACTACAGCCTTCCTTCCTTAGACAGTCTATGGACGATGTTCTTAATCCTTGACCGCATACTCTTCCGCAGGTGAGGCCTATTCACTGCCACGTTTTCTTTAAATATGTCTAAAACCTGTCCATCCATATACCTTGGAATCGGTATTCCGAAGAGATGCAATATGGTTGGGGTTATGTCATAAAGTTTAATTTCAGATAATTTGCATTTTTTGATAATTTTCCCTGCAGCTACGAAGATTCCTTCAAGAGTATGTGCACCAGACCATACAGGATGAACTGAAATAATTTTGTTGCTACCGAATTCCATAGTTCTTATTGCCATATACCTTGACTTACTGTTCATGAATAAAATATCCGCCCCATACTCTGCATAAGGACCAGTATAAACATCTTTTCCTCTTAAAACGATGTCAAATAAAACATTACCATACTTATCTTTGAGTCCTTTCAATTTCAAAATAATCTCTTCAACTAAAGAATCATATTGGGTGGTATCAACGCAACCCATGGGTTCCCTGCCTTTAAGATTGATAAATATTTGACCAAAGTTTCCTAAGGAATAAGCTTTAGATCTCTTCCAATCTATATCTAACATGGATAAGAATATCATATCTTTTAGTTTTAACAGAAAGGAGCTTTTTTCATACGCTATTTTTTCGATTTTATGCATCCTAGTCATCTTTTTAATCATCCTGTAAACAGATGACAGATTAAACCCACACTTGAAAAGTAAATATTTCATTAACGGAATTGGCTTTCTTTTAATTTTTAGATATCCTTCCTTCAAAAGCCATGTATTTGAATAAAATGCATAATAGACCGGGGCAAATCCATGATCAGAGATTAAAAAAATCACTGCATCAGATGGTGCTTCTTTTAGTATTTTGGCGATTGCGTTGTCAACTTGTTCATATGATTTAAGTATGGCATCAGAGTATTTTTTTGCTTTTTCGCTATTGTATAAAGGATGATTTTCATCAAAGTACTTGTAAAAGTGATGGGGGATGGCGTCGGTTATCATAAATACATTAAACAGTAAATCCCATTCGTATTTTTTCATAAGATATCTTACTATTTCTGTTTGTATTTCAGTGATTTCTATCATCTCATTCAAGAATTTATCTTCGTTAGAATCGGTTATCGGTGTTTGAGGCTGGAGTTTAAATTTTCCAAATTTTTCTCTTAATTCATATAATACTTGCTTTGGATGGACAAAATCCTCTTTTTCTTCTGGTGTGGGAAAGCCGGATATTAATACGCCGTTTATTTTCTCTGGTGGGTAGGTTCCAGGTACTTTTACTGCGATGGTTTTATATCCATACTCTCCTAGAATCTTCCACAATGTTTTGACTTTAACGTCCGTTGAGAACACTGGCCTAACGGAGTAACTGTGGGCTTTTCTTTTAGAGAAGTCGAAAAGCCCATGTTTTCCAGGGTTTACTCCGGTGATTATGGATGTCCATGCAGAAGTTGAAACTGGTGGGATTGTGGACCGAGCTTTCGCTCGAACCCCCATAGTGATAAGTCTTTTTAAGGTAGGTAGGTGGCCATCTTCCAAAAATTTATCAATCAAGTCAAAAGTGGCTCCGTCAAGACCTATAACAATTACTTTAGGATTATGAGTTTTTGTCAACATTTTTCACTCCCTTTGAGTTTAAAAACATCCATAATAATTTTTCCATCCATATAGTTATAAGGTTGAATTTTTAGAACACTTAAAATTGTCGGTAGAATATCGTAAACTTTTACTGTTTTCTCCAATCGTTTTTTAGATATGCCCCAACCATATGCAATGAATATTCCATGCAAATAATGATCACCAGGTCTTAAGACTCTCCCGTGGATCGGAGGCATGAACATAGATCTACCATCAAGTTTATTATATGACACCGCTCTGTATCCATTAGCCATTAAAATGAATATATCTGGAACGTTTATATCGTCTGTATTAAATAGGTCGATTTTGCTATATGCATTTTCGACTATTTTTTCTCCAGTCTCTGGGTCTTTTAAATCTTTCAATTTATCAACAATAAATTTAACAACATCATTATACTCATCTTTGGTAACAACACCGAAAGGTTCTCTACCTTTAAGATTGAGATTTATAATGCCATCAGATGCCTCATAGAAGTAAGCTTTGGTTTTTTCCCATTCAATTAAGTTCATATAATGAAATTCTTCACTTGGGATTATTTTTAACAATTCTTCTATAAGTGGACTTCTTTTGAGTTTCCAGACAACTTTTCGCATACCGAGTTTTAAAAGAGCCTTTTTTATACTTTCAGCGGTAATAATATGTACGCGCTTCTGTTTATAAGTTTTTAGCATACCGATTTGTTCTAACCAATTGTTAACACAAAAGTACTTTTTGACTGGTCCGAAGCCGTGGTCGCTTACGATGAATAAAACATATTTATTGTCGTCATTTTCATTAAATTTTTTTATTAATTCCATTAAAAATTTGTCAAATATTCTGTAAAATTTTAATATAATGTCTTTATTGTTCCAAAAGAAATGTTGAATTACGTCGAGTGCTCTGAAAATTGAAAACATAAAACTCCATTTTTCATTTTCGAAGAAGTATTTGGTTAATCTTATTTGTTCGAGGGTGATTTCTTCAACTCTTCTAACAGTTTCCTTAACATCATTAGAACTGATCAGAAGGTCTTCGTTAAAGTCTACATCATATTTTGGAAAATCACTTAGGATGAGGTTTTTGTAGGAGGGGGGGTACACAAAATTGCTGTATTTTGAGGGGGTTCCTAAGCCGGTAATGAGGATTCCGTTGATTTTTTTGGGTGGATATGCAAACAGAGCGTTGATGACGATCGACCGTATATTATGTTTGGATAGTATCTCCCACACAGTCGGTTTTTTGATGTCCCTTGATGATATTGGGCGATAAAAATAGGAGTTCTCTTTGCGTTTAACGAATCCAAATATTCCATGCTTTGCGGGTTTGCAGCCAGTGTATATGGATACCCAGGCTGACGGTGAAAGAGGTGGAATGGTGCTCTCTAAGACCCCCCAACATCCTTCTTCCATCAGTTGTTTAAATGTTGGTAGTTTCCCATTTTCAGCCCACGGTTTTATCAGATCCCATGTTGCTCCGTCTAAGCCTATCAGAACAACCCGTGGTTTATCTTCACTCATCGTTTTTCGCCCTATTTTTCCTCGCCATATTTGATGTAGCAAACTAATTGAAGAACGACGCCTATGACCAGGCTGTAATACGCGTACTCAGCCAGTAATTCAGCGGTGTTTTTAGCTCCCGTGATTAGGCATCCCGCGGCTGCGGCGAGCAGAGCTATGAACATCATTATGAATGGGCTTCCCCAGTTTTTCTTTAAATAGTCCTTGATAAACATCTTAACTTTTGATATAATGATCCCAGCCTATCGTAAGTTTGAGCATGTTCTCGTAAGTCAACTCCGAATTGACGGGAGAAAAGCCGTGATCCGGAGCAGGGAAAAGCTTTGTACCGTCTATGCCGATCACCGAAACTTTAACGTCCTTCGACAACCTTTTCAAACTCTTCAGCGCTTCTGTCCCAGCTGAACTGTTTGCTCCATTCTAGGGCGTTCCTGGAGAGCTTCTCCCTGAATCCATCATCCAATAGCAGAGTGGTTATGGCTTCAGCCAAGGTCTCCACATCTCCAGAGGGTACCAGTATGCCTGTCTCTCCATGCCTAATCGAGTCTCTGAGTCCAGGCACGTCGTATCCAACCGCTGGGGTTCCACAGGCATTTGCCTCCAAAACCGTCAGTCCAAATCCTTCTTTCTTCGAGGTTTGCACTAGGACCCATGATTTCTGCATCAACTCCACCTTCTCTTCGGTGCTCACCCAACCCTTGATGCACACCTTATTTTCTAACCTGAGGCTCCTCGAAAGCCTACGCAACTCGTCCATCACATCTCCATCACCGACAACGACGAGTTTCGCTTCAGGTACACTCTTAACTACCTCTCTAAAAGCCAGTATTGCATGATGGGGTCGTTTATATTTCTTAAGCCTTGAAACGTATAGAATTAATGGCTTCTCCGCCTTTTGCTCCATGAGACTGTTTGTTTTGGGTTTATAGGTGTTGGCGTCTACTCCGTTAGACACAACAGTTATTTTCTCCGGCGTCGCCCCCATCTTAATAAGTTCGTTTCGCGTACTCTTCGATACAGCTACAAAACATGTTTGCCTACACTTTGTGTAGAGTGGGGGCATGAATGTCTCCATTAAATACGCTAGCAAGGCTTTGGTGGGAGGGAGCTCCTCAAAATATATTTCTCTGTTCAGGTGGTGCACCAATGCTATTACGGGCTTCTTCTCACGTCTCAGGAAAGGCGTGTACAGCGGTACTTTGGAAGTATCCTCCACTACAACGTCAACCTCTTTCACGAAGTTGCGCAGAATTTTCGGAACGTGAAGAATGTACCTATCATGGTCAGCCACTCTTACTATTTGGTAATCGCCATGCTCTTTCCATGGAAGACCCTTAAACCAGCTCGACACAAGCGTTACTTCAAAACCTCTATGAACCAAACTTCTTATCAATCCGTCAGCAAAGAACTCGGCACCGCCCCTCCAAGGATGTCTAACGTCCCGCCACTGAAGCCAAAGTATCCTCAACAACTTACCGCTCACACAGACACTCTACGGTTTTTAATAACTTTTACGTCAGCTAATTTTACCAATAGGGAATATGAAAGCAAAAATGTTGAAAAAATTACAAGAGTAACGTAGACGTCTCTTAACTGCAATATTTTGGGAAGTAATAAATTAATTTTTGTATGGCGTTGAGTATACTTGATTATTCTTTCCCTATAGGGATCTTGGTAATGTGATTCGACCTCTGTAAAAGATGTGAGCTTTATGGGAATATATACGTCATGAGTGTTCAAAATTTCGAAAGTTAAGTTGCCCAACAGCGATATGTCGCCTGGCGGGCCTATTTTTTTAACGTAGGGCGGAGTTAAGCCAGCATCTTCCATTAACACACGTCCATCAACGCTAATCGGTAGATGTTTATTAGCCAATACCAAACCAGAGGTGACTCTCCCTGTTATTGATGTTCCTGTTATATTTTCCGTTCCCTCACCAAGTATGCTTGAAATTCCGTTTATTTCTAAATCTGCAGGTTTAAATAGCATCATTTCTATTTCACTCATATGCCGAGAGCCGCCATATATTACCCCGTTATTTTGGTGGTAGCTTTTATCATGAAGGATATTTCCTGAGCCTTCTTCAAAATTAAACCATAAAACGAGGCCATCCTTTAGAGGTTCATGATTCAGCATGTTAAACCTTATTTCGTCTATTGTACAAGCTCTGTCATAAATTAGAAGGTTAGAAATCTGGCCATTAAAGTGACCTGCTAGTCCTTTACCTATGTTTATAATTTCTAATTTGGATATTGGACCTTCTATACTGCTGATGTCAACTGTTCCTTTGATCGCTCCATCAACGTATATAGTCATTATTGTATTGTTTGCTGAAATCGCTATATTGTGCCATCTGAGATCGGATAGATCAATTATTTTACGGGACCACTTGAAATTTGGACCGTCACCGATTCCAACTCGATACTTTCCATTGCCTTTGTTGTCTTCGATTGAGAACCCCTTTCCTCTAAGTATAAAGGCTTTATTGCGTGAATCTAAGATGTCGCCTTTCTGTAAAGCATTGAGTTTGACCCAAAACTGTACAGTAAATGGTGTTGAATCCAATATATTTGGAGCCGTTGCATAATCATCAAGGCCGTCGAATTCCAGAGAATAGTTACTAGGCGGAGGCAATACGAAAATACCCTCCGCGTTGATTAACGTGAGCTTTAAATCCCCGGCCATTTGCACATTAGTCAAAGTCAGGTTGTCTAATTCTAGTTTTCTAACATAAAGAAGATTGGTCTCTAATTCGATTTTTCCTGAAAATTGGATTGTTTCTGCGAAAATTCCATAATGAAACGGATCATGCAAAGTAGGAGTTGAATTTGTCTCTGTTCTTTTTAGCAAGGATGACAGTTCGTATACTGCATACTTATTTGTTTCGTAGCTTGGTGAAGTATTCTTTAAAAGAATGCTTTCAATATAACCTATTCTTTCTTGGTTGTATAGAGGCTTCTTCAACACGATGTGTTCTATGTTGAGCGTGTCCATAAGGATGATGATAGTTTCAACATTTCTACTGTTTAAAAGAACGTTCGTCAACTCTTTCGACACGAGTTTGGCGCCGGATAAAGATACGATGTGGCCTAGAGGGCTTGTTGGTCCGCCTTCTACAGCTACGAATTCGTCTCCGCTTATGTGTTCTCTAAGGTAGTTGATTAGGGCAAGTTCTTCGTCAGATACATAGAATTCTTCGGCGTTGATTTTAATCCAGTTATGTTCCATCCAGAACTTTACTCTAGGTAGGGTGAAGGTGAACATAGATCCTAACATAAGGATTATTAGCGATAGACCCAGCAGCTTCTCAGTGTGGTATTTGCGTTGATGGGAAGTTTTGCTCTTTGTTCTTGAAAATATTCTATACATCAATGATCCGGCAAGATAGCTTACTGGAATGGTCATAACAGGTATCAACCGAAAAGAACGGATACAGGGGCGGGAAATTTTGATTATCTGATAAACATTATTGTAGTCTAATGCAATGGATGAAAAAAATACGAGCAACGCAAATATCAAAAAGTATTTCTCTCCAAAGGTTGGAGAACCCCTTCTAAACACAATGACCCCTAAGAGGGCCAGGGCCAATAAGCCGGCCAAGCCCAGAATGTTTGGCCATGCGTAGGGAGGTATCGTTGGAAATCTCGTTAAGCCAAGCGACTCATAGTTCCAATGCAAAACCGCTAATGCATATGTATAAAGTGATAAGCTTCCCAGCAATACCGCTTTCAAAGCTAAGTTAGATAAAGATCTAATTTTGGTGGGTACATTAGTATGAGAGAGAGATTTAAAGATACGCCACTTGATCTTTAGTATTGAGGCTAAGGTGATTGTAGCCGCCGCAACTATTAATAGCCCTAACACTGTTAGATTGTTGAAATACAGTCTAAGAGTAAAGAAGTCGAGGAGAAGAATGGTTCCGTACGAAGAGAGGAATGTTATTCCTGGATATATGGCTGCCTCTGGTTTTACGAGGATAAACGCGAACCACGGGAAAACAAAGAATAAAAATCCGTTTAAGGGGTGGAAAAGTATCGCGATAGATGAGATGAAAAACCCTAGCATCATTGCTCTTAACGATCGTTTTCCCTGAATGCATACTGTCAGTGAATTTATTGCAGCAGCTATCGAAAAGAGCCTGAGAACATGACCAAAAGCGCCTAAGCTTGGAGAATAGATTAACCCGCTGCCCCATCCCAGTTTATGCATTAAAGTTACTGCAAGATGAGGTGATGGTTGAAGTGTGCCATATTCTAGCAATAGATAAAGCATACCCCATCCTGAGAATAAAAACCATATCAAAACGGCAAATTTAGCTCGATCGTGTCCTTCATGTTCAATTGCTGAAAAGTAGCATAGCATAGCAACAGCAGAAACACCGGCAATAACTATGGCAAATAATTCGGCAAGATTAATAAGCGGAACTGAGAAAGTATTCGCCATAGAGGCGAGAAAGTAAAGGAACATTGAGGGATATTCAGGATATTTTTCGAGGCCATTCAACTGAATGTAGGATGCCATCGCACACTCTTTCCAAAGGTCACCTTTCACAAAAGAGTTGTAGTTTAAGTAGCCAGATGAATACGTTGCTGTGGCGAAAACAAACATTGTTATCGTGTAAAAAGGGACGTGAATTCGTGCAGGAAGCCTCTCTTTCATATCTGACCGCTTTATGTAAGCTTCTTTAATCATCTTAGCTAAAAATATTAGAATGGCAATGAGAGACACGCCAAGACTCTTTGAAAACCCGATGGCATCCATTAACAGAAACACGGTTAATGTGACTAATATTCCCACAAAGAATGAAGGCGCAAGTAATGAGTAGTTTTGTGGACTCTTAAGAGGCAATAATAAACTAAGAGTAAGGTAACCAGCAAAAAAGGGAAACGAAATAGCTATTATAAGTGCAATCAACAGTTTGAAGTTGGGTATATTCCACCACCGAAAGAAGAACAGGCTTTCGCTTCTGTCTGACAGTAAAAAATGAGCTAAGGTTACTGATAGGAAAATTGCAATTGCGAGGTTTTCTAATTTAGAACCTAACTCAAATGTGAGGTAGTCTCTGGTGCGGAAAAGGAGAGAGGTGCATAAAAATGTGAAGAGTATCCCTAGAATGTTACCCCATAATAAACCTATGTACACATATGATATACTACAGAATATAGCAATTAAACTCATAACAAAAAACAAATTTTTAAAGGATAAAGTTATCTTAAACGTTCTCACCATGGACTGTTCTTGATTGTTCTAAGTCTTTGTTTGAGCTTGTCTTTAGTAACATCTAGTTTCACACATCTAATCTTTTCATTGACTATAGGAAAACTTGAATCAAATATTTCGTTCATAAACGCTCAAACTCTAGAGACCTTCCTGAAGAGCTTGTCAACGATGCTATTATCCAACTTCTCGTACTTCTCTGTGGAGCCAACCTCATACTAGAAGCAGTCTGTCAAATCGGCGTATACAGATTCGCCCTCTAGCTACAAGCTCAGGTAGCAAGTGGCTCATGATGTTCAGCCCCTCACCGACACGCATCTCTGAGATATCCTCCATAGGCTTCAATAGCATGACGCCCGCAACTCGATTCCTACTCACGGTCAACAACCTACCGTTCACACAAACATCCTCGGAGCATTGAGTTCTACAAGACCTAGCCACAGGACATAGGATTCCTCACGGGCCCAGACCCTGACCTGTGGAGCCCACTTGGACAGGGGCCTGGAGAGCATGGCTCGGAGCCTTTTCAATCCGACTCTGAGAGCCTGGATCTTGAAGGTTGTCTTGAGGGTTTCCACTATAGGCCTGAGCTGACCTACGAGGAACTCGTTGACGATCCTGCCAACCTTCCCTGCATACACTAGGCAGGCTCTATACAACGCCTTCTGGAGTCTGTTGAGCTTCCTCACGTTGCCGTTCCTGAATCCCTTAACCCAGCACTTTCTGAGTTCCTCGTAGGTCAGGGCCATACGTACCCATATCCACTACTAACAATAATGGGATTTAAAACTTTTAGTTACCGAAAAACAAGGCCGTTCCGCACCAAAAAAGCTTCAATAGCCGAAAACAACCTCTATGCTATCCACGTCCAAAGAAATCAGACCATTCTCTAGACTTTTATTAGGAAACAATCAAAAAGAGGCTTTAATCGCACACTCGTTCTGGTCTCTTTTCCGTTGCGTCTTGTTTCACGCAACATGGCAGTTTAGTATAGTGCGTTCGGGCTCTGGCTGTGGTGCTGGTGGGAAGAGGCCGAGGTTGTGGGGAAAGCTGGGAGGAAATTATAGTTTTCCTTTGAGTGTGTTTTCTATGATTTCTCTCAGTTGTTCTTCAGATTTGGCTGCGACGTCTCTGTAGACTTCTCTTCCGTCTTTGAATAGTATGAAGGTTGGGACGCCCATGATTTTGAACTTGGCGGCTATCTTTGGGTTTAGGTCGACGTTTATCGTGCATATCTTGACCTTTCCTTCGTACTCCATCTCCAGTTTATGTAGTATCGGCTCCATCATCTTGCATGGTGGACACCAGGAGGCCCAGAATTCGACGAGGACGGGCTTGTCCGACATCAGCACCTCTTTCTCGAAGTTCTTAGCTGTCAGCCTCATGCCTACCACCCACCTTTCTCTTCAGGCGGGCTTCGGCATATATCACGGGCTTTAGGCCTGTGTGTAGGACTGGCCTGTACACTCCCTTCGACACCTTGCCAGGTTTCACTACCTCCAGTATGCCAGGCTTCCTCTTCTCGCCTGTCCACCAGGTCTGCGGCATTATGACGTGGGCAACCTTCTTTATCCTCTCCTTTATGTGAGGCTGGGTCAGGAGTTCGAACATTCGTGTTATCTCCGTCTTCGGCGTCACCTTAGGTCTAAAGCCGAATTGGAGCGGCAGGTTCTCTGAGACGACCTCGTACGGGTGTACGTCGGCCTCCACTCTCGGGTTCTCCAGCTTATATATCTCCGTCGGGTAGCCGAACTCCTCGGCCACCTCAGCCACGATCTCAGCCAACTCTATGACCTTGTACAGACCCGACACCTGGTTCACGACCGCGTACTGGCCTGGCTCCGGCGGAGAAGATATCAGCCTAACCATGCACTCCATGGCGTCTTCAAGCGCTATGAACCCTCTTATCTGCTCGCCTGCGCCGTAGACGGTCAACGGCATCCCGAGTATGGCTTGGCACACGAACCTGTTCACGACCGTCCCGAACCACTCGTCCACGTCAAGCCTCGTCCTGAGCCTTGGGTCTGCGGCCACTTCGTCGGTGTGGACTCCGTATATGACTCCCTGCATTATGTCGTAGGACCTGAGCCACCAGTACTTGCATGCCTCGTATATGTTGAAGGTGTCCTGAACCTTGCTTACGTGGTAGAAGCTGACGGGGTCCCTCGGCGTGAGTTCTCCTCCGAGGCTCCACTCCCTACCTCTCCACTTCAGGATAGCATCAGCTGGGAATATCCCCTCAAACAGAGGTCTCCCAGTCAGGGGCGCTCCGTACTCCCCGAGTGTTCCGAGTTTTATCAGGGGTGTCTCTGGGCATATGTCCCTCATCAGGAACAGGAGACCGAGCGTTCCGATGACGTTGTTGTACTGGACCTTTATGGCGTGGTCCGCGTCCACCATGCTGTATGGGGCGCTGGGTATCTCTCCGTAGTGGACTATGGCCTCGGGCTTGACCTCCTTCATGAAGGCTCCGAGGGCCTGTCTGTCGAGTATGTCTATCTTCCTGAACTTTATGTCTATGCCCAGGACCTCCTTAGCGGCCTTAAGACGCTCCTTCATGCTGGCTATCGGGACGACGCTTATCGAACCCTTCTCGGCGACAGCCCTCCTCCTCAGGAAGTTGTCCACACCGCTGACTTGGCATCCGAGGGCTCCCAGCTTGAGTGCTAGGGTCCAGCCGAGGTATCCGTCTATTCCGAGTATCATCACACGCATGTCCCTGAGCAGGTATCCATACTGGGTTAGCTCCCACTCGGGGCACTCCTTGAACGTTATCGTGGGCTCAAAGTATCCAAGCTCCGGTCTCCTACGGCATCTTATGAGGATCTCGGACTCCTCGGCCATCAGCTTTAGCTTCTGCATCGACTGTCCGCAGGCTCTGAAGTCTATGTTTCCTTTCAGCTCTGCGGCGGGGCAGTTCCAGCATGTCTTCTCTGCGTTGTGGGCTGACCATTTTCCGCTCATTTTTGTCACTACTCCTTAGTGGTAGTGGATATAAAAACTTTCGAGCGTCTGTGTTGGGTGCGTGAATCTTCACTTATTGATCAGTGATGTTGCAGGGTTCGCATTATTCTGAGCACGTCCTCCACGGAGGGGTTCTCAGGCACCACCTCCTGGGCCTCCTCTCCCCGGACGTACAGGAAGGCCTCGTCGTTGTGTTTCCCGGTGAGGTCGCTCCTCCCGAAAACTTCGGTCTTCGATATCCTTGTCGTGAAGCTGAAGCCCCTCTCAGGCACGAGGACGAGGTCTGGGGCGTCTTCGAGGTGCTGGCCATGGTATATCTCATCCCTCCTATACACCTTCTTCACGACCTTCCTCCCCTCGAACTCAAGCTTTGAGAACAGGTTGGTGAGCTCCTCCAACAGCTCCTCCTCTTCCCCCCTCTTCACGCATCCCCTTGGGTACTTCCCCTCCCGGTTCAGGTATATCCGCGAGGGTTCGAGGGCGAAGGCCAGGGTTCCCTCAGCTATGGCGTTGTAGCCCCTTCGTCCCTCATGGAGGCGTAAGTATCCCTCAGAGACAAGGTATGCGTTGAGGTTCACCTCAACCTCCAGGAGTTCCATCCCATGGTCCGAGAGCATGATGAGGCCATCGTTTCTCCCCAAGCGGGACACGAGCTCCCCTATGACTCTGTCAACGTGGCTGAAGAACTCCAGGAACGCCTCGTGCCACTTGTCATCCTCGTCGAGGTAGGCCTTCCACTGGAAGTGGCCCACCCTGTCCGTTCCGGTGATGACGAACATGGTCACGTCCCAGTCCAGCTCACTCCACAGCCGTAGGCAGAGTTTGAGACGTGTGTCCAGGGTCTCAGAGAGCTCACTGAACAGGAGCATCGGGGACTGCCTGCACCTCGCAACGTCTATGTCGACTCTGTAGCCTATCTCCTGGAGGAGGCTTAGGTACCCGGGTGGGTAGACCGCCTTCTTGAGGTCTGGCGAGACGAAGCCCGTGACGATGAAACCGTTTATCTCGGACGCCGGGTACGTGGACGGAACGTTTATGACCACGTACCGCTTCGACCTGTCCATCTGCCAGAAAGTTGGGGCCTTAAGCTTCGTGAAGTCGTGGAAGGTAAGTATGTAGGTTCCCTCAAGGAGGTTCGTAAACCCATAGACCCCATGCTCCCCAGGGTTAACACCCGTTATTATCGTACTCCAGGAGACCGCCGAGACATCCGGGATGGTCGGCGCCATCTTCGTCAGAACCCCTTCCTCGATCAGGCCAGCCATGTTTGGCATGATCCCACGTTCAGCGAGGTCTCTGATCAGGCTGTAGGGGGCTCCATCGAGGCCTATTATCAACAGCCTTTCTCTACCAGCCAAACACAGCCACCCCTCAAGTCACGCAAATAGTACACGAACCCGGTCCTATATTTTTCGAGGGTCAAGAGGCTTGTCGCCTGTATGGTTCGCTCTTCTCCCAGATCAACTCGAACATCAGGGACAACGCCCTTACGAGGTTATGATGGGTCGTTATGGCCGCCTCCCTGAGGAAAAGCGGAACACCCGGCTCTTCGACGAGAAAGAGGGCGCATCCGTTTCCCTCAGGGTCTACTATACAGCCCCTTAGTGGGAGCTCTGGGAAGAATCTCACTTCAAGTCTGTCCCCAAACTCCTTCTCCATCATCGCAAGGTTTTCCTCCTGAACCCGCCTACTCTCCTCCTGAAGCTTGCTTGGATCCAACAGTATGACCCTAACCTTCACCCCCCTCTTGACGGCGTCTGACAGCTCCTCGAACACCTTCGGCAGGTACTCGAAAACTTTCGAAATCACCATTATCTCCCTTTTAGCCGTTGTATACATCTTCCTCGTCTCCTCAAGCGAAACATCTCCCACGCTGACAACCCTAAGCAACGGCGCTACAACCTCCCTCTTCGCACCCTTGAGATATATGTCCCTCGAAGACTCGACAAACTCCTTAGCATACCTCTCAAGAGCCGAGAGCCTCTCCTTCAGCTCCCTGATCCCGTTAGATATGAGGGCCCCGGCCACGTCCTCTGGGTTCCTCGGAGAGTATGTGGCTGGTCTGCCAGGCTTAACTGTAATCAATCCCATCCTGACGAGCTCGTCGAGTATCCCGTATATCCTCGAAGACGGAACCCCACTAACCTTGCTGAGTGTGGATGCCTTGACCTCCCCGAGGTACAAGATGTAGGTTAGGGCTGAAGCCTGGTACTCATTAAGGCCCATCTGCATCAGGAGGTTTTTCACTCTCGTCAGAGACATGTCCAACACTTAGGATAACCGTATAAAAGTCTTGGCAAAAACATTTATATAATACTGCTCACGCCAGAGGTGTAGAATAAAAGCCTATGTGAGAAATAAAAAGAAACTAACACATCTTCTGGGCAGCGTTACCGAAAAACTTGTGAACCACCGCCCAACTACTTGTGGAAGTACGCCGCCACCTTCTCGACTGCCCTCACTATGGCCTTCAAGTCTTCCTCGGTGAGTGCCGGGTGGACTGGAAGGGAAACGACCCTCTTGCAGACATCCTCGGTAACCGGAAGCCTAACATCTTTAGCCAATTCCCTATACGAGGGCTGCATGTGTATCGGAGTTGGGTAATGCACGGCCGCATCCACGTTCTCAGCTCTTAAGGCCCTGACGAACTCATCCCGGTCGCACCTGAGTTCCTCGAGCTTGAGCTTTATCGTGTACTGGTGGTATACGTGCTTGACTCCCCCCCTCACGTACGGAGGCTCAACGCAGTCTATCTTGCTGAGCTCCTTCGTGAGGAACTCGGCGTTCCTTATCCGAACCTCGTTGAACCTCCTCAACTTTCTTAGCTGATGCAGTCCTATGGCGGCTTGGATGTCCGTCAACCTGTAGTTCAACCCCAACATCACATGCCTGTACTTTCGTATCTGTCCATGTGTCTTCATCAGCCTGATCCTCTCAGCTAACCCGTCATCGTTCGTCGTGACCATACCTCCTTCGCCGGTGGTCATGTTCTTCGTGGCGTAGAAGCTGAAGCACACCACGTCTCTGAAAGAACCCACGTTACGACCACCATACTCAGCCCCATGCGCCTGGGCTGCATCCCAGACCAGACGGAGCCCATGGTCTTCGGCTATGTCCAGGAAAGCCTTGACATCGGCAGGCTGCCCATAAAGGTGAACAGGCTCTATGGCCTTTGTTTTGGACGTTATCCTCTCCAAGACATCATCCGGATCCAGGGTGAACGTCCGTTCGTCTATATCCGCGAAAACGGGCTTACCACCAGCCAGGATTATGGCGTTGGCGGAGGCCACGAAGGAGAACGACGGAACTATGACCTCGTCGCCAGGCTCGATGGTGGCCAGGAAACCGAGGTGCAAAGCCGCCGTCCCGGAGCTCACCGTTATCGCATGCCTAACGCCGCACAGCTTACCAAACTCCTCCTCAAAAAGCCTAGCCACACGACCCTCTCTCAGCATCCCAGACCTTAAGACGCCTATAACCTCGTTGACCTCCTCGTCCCCTATCATGGGTTTCGATATGGGAATCCACCTTTCAGAAACAGGCTTACCACCGTTCAACGCAAGCTCCTCCACCATAACCACCGTAACCTTTCTGGTTTAGGATAGAACAAACCCCCAATAAAATTTGAAGGGACTCCTTAGAGTTTTATCAATAACATGTATCTGCCATAAGGTAATCTACTAGCTGTCTAACTCCGTCCTCAAGCGACCATCCGGGCTTGAAGCCTATCCTCGAAATCTTCTCTATTGAAAGACAGAAGTCTCTTGAACTCGCCTCACCAAGCCTTGGAGACGTATGTAAGACCATGACATCCCTACCCAGACGTTCCGAAACCTCCTTACGAACCATCTCAGCCAAAGCGTTTATCGAAGTAGGCCTCCCAGACCCCACGTTAAAAGCCTCTCCAGCCACGAGCCTTCTGTCCACCCTCAACACAAGCCTGATAGCCTCAACGACATCCAGGACGTGGACAAAGTCCCTTGTCTGCCATCCATCTCCGTAGATCGTGAGGGGCTTTCCCTCCAGAGCCTGCTTAACAAACCTTGGGACGACGGTCTTCCAGCGGGTGAAAACGCCGACACCGTAGACGTTCCCAAGCCTCAGTACGACAGTCTCGAGCCCGTAGACGTTGCGGTAGGCACGCATCAGACCCTCACCAGCCAGCTTTGTAACTCCGTAGAGGTTCATAGGCTTGAGCGGATGGTCCTCAGCAACCGGGGTCTGCAGAGGCACCCCATAGACGGCTGCGCTAGACGTGAACACGACCCTCAGGTCGAGCTTCCTCGCCAACTCGAGGACGTTATAAGTTCCATACACGTTCGTCGAAACAGCCTCGTTGGGGTTCTTCCTACAGTCTTCAAGACCCGATACTGCAGCGAGGTGCGCCACAGCGTCTAGCTCCCCAAGCTCCTTAAGGGCTTTCTTGAGGTCCACCATCCTTCTAACGTCACCCACGAGGAGCTTTGGGGTAGACCTCCATCTTGAACGTAGTGGGCCGTAGTCGCCTGTGCTTAAGTTGTCTACTGAGACTACCTTATCTCCAGTTCTGACCGACACATCTATGAGGGTGGATCCTATGTATCCAGCCCCTCCGGTTACGAGGAGGTTCATAATATCTCACTTCCTCATCTTCTGATGGTATACCCAAGTTTTAGTTTTGGACTCTTATCCTGTTTCTTACGTTCTGCTAAAGCCGCTTTTAATAGATTGTTCAACTGTTCGCCGATCTTCTCCAAGGAGAAGAGGCTTTCAGCCATACGTCGGGCGTTACGCCCCATCTCCAGAACAAGTTTCCTATTCCTACTCAACAACCTCACAGCCTCAGCTAATCCTTCCGCGTCATCCGGATCCACAACTACACCAGCACCCCACCTCTCGACCAAGCGTGTAACCTCCCCCTTAGGGCAGAAGGCTATCACGGGCTTCCCGCATGCTACATATTCAAAGAACTTTTTCGGAAGCGCCAAAAAGTACATTGGGTGATTCCTTAACACTAGAACACAGGCATCTGCTACATTAAGCACATAAGGCATAAGCTCCCAGGGCACGTACGGCCAAAAGAGCACGTTGGTTATGTCCTCCTTTTTTACGCGCTTCACTAGCATACTCCTTTCTTGACCTGCCCCCATGAGCAGGAAAACTATATTTCCCTCATTACTCAAAAGTTTGGCCGCATCTAGCACACGACCTAGGTCTTGACATGGGCCCATAGAGCCTGAATAGAGTATCACAAATTTATTCTTAACCTCGTCTACTGGCAGTAATCCTGATAATCTCTCCAGAGCTACCGCCTTCTCCATGGGGCGGAACATACTTGTGTCTACAGCATTATATATAGGAACGACCTTCTTCCGCGTGTATTTAGCTATGACTTTTACCATGGATCGCGTGTGAGTCATCAAGCCATCTGATAAAGCATATATGGCTACATTTATCATAGCGCCAGCCAGTCGGCCTAGCTTTATGAGGAGCCTATTTGATGTAAAAACGTCTAAATCCTCCACTAGCGGATCACATACGTCTAGGTAGAGAGAAGCGCCGGTGAGTTTTTTAAGAAGAAGGGCTGGAGGCTCTGTGAAAGGATGCATACCTCGAGCAATGATTAGGTTCACAGCGCTGTACACTTTTAGATTCTTTATGACAGCGAACAGAAAGAGCACTGTATTAAGAAGCTGTATTATTACATTGGGGAATATCCCTTTCCAGGGCAAGTGCTTACGAGGGTTGGGAACCTCTACAATTACTACACCATCCTCACGATATTTTGGTCTAAATAGATGGTTGGAGTTCTTTGTAATAGGCACGTTGGTTAAATAGTATATTTTATGGCCGTATGAAAGCAGGGAGCGTATTAGGTGGACACCTCTACGGCTACCACTATATGTTATCTCAATAACTAATATTCTCATCGTCATTCCTCCACAATCGAGTTCGCTAAGTTAACAGCCCTTACAAACGTTCCCCCTGTTTTCCTTAAATAAATTAGCAAGCTTAGAAGGTTGATAAGGCCTTTATTTGGCAGATCCTGAAGATGTAGATACATCACAATGGGACTCGTGGTTCCAAATAGTCTAAGGAGTGCAACGAATGAGGAGGCACCTATACGGTTCATCCATGGAAGCCCTAGAGGCAATCTGAGCACGTTTATAACTGAAACGGGAAGTTCTATCAATCTCCCCTCTTGAGTGGGGAAGAAGGGGAAACGGGAAGTTCTAAGCTTCATGTATCGCCCCGGTAACCAAGATGGCACAATTGAAGAGTCATATGTGAATCCCTCATTCTCCAGCATCTGAAGTATTTTCTGGTTTACCATGAAGCGGGGGGCTCTAAAACCTAAGGGAGGACTTCCAAGCACTTCCTCTAAGGCTCTCGTAGCCCTATGTACTTCTTTCCTAGCTTCATCGATCGATAACCATACAAGAGGATAATGACAATAACTATGGCATGCTATTTCGTGCCCCTCTTTGGCCACCTCAGCAACTAACTCTGGTACTAGCCATGCCAAAAGCCCTTCAGTGAAGAACGTAGCCTTAATACGCATCTCCTTAAGCTCCCTCAGTAAACAGTGACATCGCTCTCTGACTAGTTTTAGACACTCTCTGAAAGATTTTTTGCTTTTGGTTAAAACATGTTTGCAAGGCATAGGAATTTCGAAATCCACTGTGAGAACTACTGGTTTATTTTTAGGGACCATAACGTTATTACCAACCCACAAAGCGCCTAATAAGTTGACCCATGCTAGCTGTGATAAATAGGGGAATCACCTTACTCCATAATGTAGCCAGTCCAAGGAACCTCGGGTTGTTGGGATCTATGAAAGGAACTCTTTTGGGCTTCTTGGCAAGCACGTAAACAGACAAATTCCTTAATCTTCCATTCCATCTCTTCTTAAAATCAAAGACACCAGTACCTATACGCGTTCTGCCGAAATCTAAAAGATGTGCCCTCTCGCTAATGCCATCTTCAATAGCCTTCCACAAGATTAAGCTTATCGGCTGAAGACTTCTATATTCGGTTAGAGATGCGCTGGAACCATAATAGAGCTTGTCAGCGAACTTGTAAAAAATAGCCGCTGCTACGGCCTTGCCTTCGACAACGGCTATATAGAGCCTTGTAGTTTGATGCCCTAACTCCTTGACGATAAGGCGGAAGAACGACTTAGGATTTGGTGGAGTGCCCAGCTCTTTCATTCTCCTCAAATACAGAGGATAGAAAACGTCAAGGGCCCTCGTTCCCTGCACCCTCACCACTCTAACCCCACTACGCTTAGCCTTCCTTATGGACCAACGCACAGATTTCTTGAGAGAATGGAAGAGAGCCTCGGGCTCGGTGTGCAGATCTAGAATGAACGTAACATGTTTATATCGCTTGTCCTCACAAAAACCAAGCGCCGATAGTATATGATCATCTTCGCACTCCAAGCCACGAATTTCTACCATCCGAGCTCTTAAGGCTGTAGCTCGATGTTTTAATAAATTAACTATGCACTTGGCGGCAACATACTTTTTAGTTCTAGAGAGACCTGATTGAAAAATCATATTTGAATAAGTAAAGAAGGGAACCTTCATAATTCTCCCGAAGATTGTGGTTAGCTCAAACATAGGTAGGATAGTAATTAGTTCATTAGATTCATAAACTTTTATGAAAAAAGGCCTGAAACCGTAGATTTTGTTAAGTATTATCGACCATGCTGAGAGGTGAAAAACCGTTCCGTTATTCATGGCGGCGAACTCATCCCATTCCTTATCTTTAAAAGGCTCATCCATTATCTCTAATTTCATGATCGGGGTCTCTTCGCATTAAACGCGTTCACTTTTATAACCGTTCCGTCCATTGCTCTCGGGACTGGCACGCCCAAGAGTGTTAGTATGGTGGGGGCTAGATCCTCAATCTTAGGTGGTGGCTCAAGTCTTACAGGACCCCTCAGACTGGGATGGCTTATTATCAGTATGCCATAGAGTCTGTGGGTGCCAGATATGGTCTTAGAAGGAGAAAACACGCGATTAGAGGCAAACTCATATTCCTCAAAGGCAACGTAACCAGGCTTTGGGAGGAAGATTACATCAGGCATCTTATACATTAGGGGGCCCTGGTATATTTGCTCCTTCACGAAGACCTCCTCAATCACAGCCTCACCGGACTCCGGATCACTAAGTTCTTTAAGCAACTTAACTATATAACGGCGCAACCTCAGGTAGGCCCTCAGCCCTCCTACGCCACGCCTGTTAATGTGTATTTGGCCCATAGAACCCAGAGAGAAAGCAAGTGTATGCTCCCAATCTATGTCCCGGAAGGATAAGAAGAGCTTGCTGAGGAGCTCGTGCCCTCTGGCGCGGCCGAGTCTCCGCCTTGCGGAGGCTACACCGAGCCTGGACATGAAGTAGTAGAGATTCTCCGGCGTCAATCCTAGGGTGTAGAGGGCCTGCTTCAGACGTGTCGAGAAATCGTTCTTTAATCGTAGAAAGCCACACTTGATGAGCCATTCATTCACATGAATAAACTTATAGAGGGGACCAAAGCCGTGATCCGACATCACAATAACGTATGTGTTTGGACCTGCCTCGGCCACCAAATCTCTCACGATTCCGTCTAGCTCCTTATAGTAATCCAAGATGGCCTGTCTGTACCTGGGGGCCCTACTGGAATCGTAACGTGGGTGCTGGTTGTCTAAGAACTTCCAAAGTGCGTGTTGAAGCCTATCAGTACCTGTGAAAACCACCATAAAGAAATCCCAAGGATGCTCTCTGAGAAGCTTTAGGGCTATCTCACCTCTTTTCCGCGTGAGATCCCGTATACTCCTAACGAACTGCTCCTCTCTGCCCTCTTCATACTCAATAGTAGCCTGGACTTGATAACCCATGCGCTTAAGCCATGGCTCAAGCTCAGGAGGATATACAAAGCCCTTGGAAGAAGATGGGAAGCCACTTATTAGAATACCGTTCACAGGCTTAGGCGGGTAAGTCATGGGGACGTTGATGACTATTACACGCTTACCGTGTTTACTCAACGTAATCCATATCTCCTCGCCACGTCTGTTCAGCGAGCTGGCTACTACTGGTCTTCCCAATCTCTTGTCATATACTATAAAGCCGGTGATGCCGTGCTTACCGGGGTTCATGCCAGTCATGAAAGAAGACCAGGCCGTAGGTGTGAACATAGGTATGGTAGATTTAAGATAACCGTAGAAGCCATGCTCAATCAACGATTTAAGGGCTGGGAGTTCTCCAGACTCTATCCAAGGCTTAAGGAGTTTCCAAGTCCCTCCATCCAACCCGATGACTAAAACCCTGCTCACAGCTTATGTCCCTCCGTGAACAGACTCTCTATGACTCCATATCTAAAGTATCTAACTTACTTATCATACTTTTTGACATATTGGAGTGTTCCCTACTCCACAAAGTTCATACAGGTCATATCGACTAAACCTCTCCTTAAGTATAAAATAATCCTCATCACGCAACATTGAAACCAGTGTTGTATTCTTAAACACGATGAATTTTTCATAGAGGGAACTCTTCTCGTTTGGAACTAGAACGTATCTAATGCCCATTTCCCTTAACCTAACATAAACCCATGTCTTATTATCGGAAATCAAACAATCTCTCAACACAATCATACCGCTTTCTAAATCTAACTTAATCACATTACCCCCATCAAGATAATAAGGCAACGAGTACCCTCCAAACACCACAATAGACCCATTCAGACCATGCGTTCTGAAATACTCTATCACATCCACATGATCACCAGGACCTCTTATACCCCACCTATAAGCGGATACGTCTCCTCCATACACACTCGAAATCACGTAAAGCGTGCGACCGATAGGAAGCGACACGGTCACGAAAAGGAGTATAACCGAAGTTGCGGCGACAACCTTCCCTACACGGATGCTCTTAAAAATAGGGGATACAGCCGTTAAGAATATGGCAACAATACCCAAAAGCAGCGGTATACTGGGCAGAAGCATCAATTCGCTACGCCATATAACAAATTTCTCTACATCAAACGATACATAAAACCAATGCATAAAACAGAACAAAGCCGAAGAAAAGAAGATAATCGGCTCATCTCTGTCTTTTATTCCAAGCCTCCTCATGATTGACAGTAAACCATAAGCTGAAAGTATAGAAACAATACATGCCTGATGTAATAAGTGCCTAGTCTTATACAGATCTCCCCGGGTCTCCCAAATCCACATCATAACTTCTATCAAGAAAAGAAACACAATTAACCAGTATCGATCTGGCATATTTTCATCTTTTTTAAACACTAAATTAACCAAAGCATATGACCCGGAAATAAGTAGCAAACAACCAATTAATGGAGATACAAAAAGCTTTGGAACACCCCACATAACCTCAGAGAATGTTCTAATCTTAACCTCAAAAATAAACGAACTGATGTTCGTAGCCCACGCAAACACCGACCTTAAATTACCTGGTAAAAATTGCCATAATGGTGGATAGAACGGCGAGCCAAAAATACGCGTATTGACTATTAACCATACAGGCCCTATTAAAGCAGGGGCAACATACCTTAAAACGCCAATACCCCCTCTAGATGATAAAATCTCATAGCGTGTCTGCACTAACGATAAAAGAATCCCTAACACCATTATGTTCACAGCCACTGCGAGGTGTTCCCAACCCCCACGCATAATTTCAAATAAACAAGCTAAACCCGCCAAACCTACAGGTATGATAATCCTAACACGGTCTCTCAAGACTTGGCTGAGTATCATCATGAACGGAATTACGTAAGCAAACCCGTAGCTCTTAGAGAGCATAGTCAACGAAAAGCTGACTCCAGCAAATAAACCCCAAAATCTATCACCAGTCAACACGAACTTCAACGCAGAATAAACCATAACAAGATAGTAAGCAGCTAAACCCAGATCAAGATTGTAAGGAGTACTTCCCACGAACACATAAAGAGCTGGCACAGATAACGCCAAAGAAGCAGAAGCCAAGGCTATTTTTCTATCCTTAAATATAATCTCAGCTATCTTATATGTTGCCGATATAGCCAACACCAGAAAAATCAAAGGAACAAGTTTAAATGCCTCACTACTAGGAAACAAATACAAAGCATAAGCATACAACAAGATGATGCTAGGAGGAATTCCGGCAGAGTTACCAAATAATCTGTAGGCATCCCAATAATTGCTTGGAAACCCACTACAACGCAGGATCGCCTTAGCATAGGGGAGGTAGTAAGTTACTGCATCATACGAATAGTATACTGGTATGATGAAAATTATAATCGCGTAATAAACAAGCAAACCAAATATAATGATAAAAATATATGACCGAGGATTAAAACTAAATACACGAACACATCCACCGGACTTTTTCATAATGTGATCAATTACACCCAAACATATGACAGCAACACCCACAATAATGTATGTAACAAAAAGAACATCTAAGTTCACTCTAAGAAAAACAGCGGTTGCTATTACAAATGGAAAAATAAGAAATGACAACCATAATACAACACCAACAATAAATGTATCTAATAAGCTAAATTTATCTATGAAACGCCAGCTCTTCAGCATCTGAACTAAAGAAACTCCCGGAACTGAAATTAACAGTATATATAAAATGTCGGTTATAACTTCCATAAATCTGCTAACGAGTTAATCCCTGTATTGTGTGAATTATGAATAGATGACTAAACCTATTGTTGTGATATCTCATGATCTATTTTTGATGTTCAAACTATAAAAATACAAAATATTATATAAATAACCACATAAAATGTAATATGATTGTTTGACTATTCATGCTTTTGCGTTGATTGATTCTCTAATTATTGTTGCAATTTTAATAAGATATCTCTTATTGAAACGTGGACTGTTAGGTAAGATCAGGATTGACTTAGATACATTCTCTGCCCTAGGGCATCGTTGCTTTTTGAATTGAGGCATCATAGAAACAGCTTTCCAAGGCTCTATCAAGAGGTTCATTTTAAATCTGTCAAACCTGCTTTTAATTCTCTTTTTAATTTCATAATTGTCGCAGAAAAAAGGTAAATATAATGGAGATCCAAATATATCATTTTCTAAAATACCTGGGCATCTGACTCCATTTATATTTTTTAATATATCATTAAACATTCGAGCATTTTTTATTCTTTTTATATTTAACTGCATTAATTTAGTTAATTGGATTATCGATATTAAAGCTGAAAACCATGTTGGCCTAAATATTGGATTATATGGTTTTAATGAATTCTTCTTATACTTTTTATACTTTTTTATAACCTTTTCTATAAAATTATTTCTATAACCATATGCGCTATAAAGAGAAGCTCTGATTTTTTTAAATCTCATGTAGATAACCTTTTTTAGTGAATTATGCTTTAATTGACAATAATAATCATTTATATATTGAACAATCTTTCTAAACATATGCTCATTATCTGTACAAATCATCCCCCCCTCAAAATTCACCATATTTTTTGTTAGACTAAACACAGATATATCACCATATTTACCAGCCATATTATTATCTATTTGACAACCTAAAGCCTGTGCACAATCTTCAATAAATATAATATTATTGTCATCACAAATTTTTCTAATTTTTTTAACATTTAATGGAAAGCCGTATGTATGGTGGGCTATGATCACTTTAGTTTTGTTTGTTATTTTTTCTTCAATAAGATCTGGGTTTATATTTAGAGTTTCAGGATCTATGTCAATTAAAATTGGTTTTAATTTGAAATATAGAATTGGTTCTAAAACATGTTTTGAGGAAAATGCAGGTATCATTATTTCTGCATCTTTTTTCAAGTTCAGTGATGCTATTGCAAAAAATATTGCATCTCTCCCTAGAGCTGTCATTATTCCATATTTTATTCCAGTAAATTTTAAAAACATTTTCGTAAAATATGATATTAAATTAAGCGTTACCATAGATCTTTTTTATCATCCTGCCACGGTCTTTATATCTCTTATAAACTTTTTCGATAGGTTCATTTAGTTTTTCTGTCAATATTTCAGCTATCTTACGGCCTACACCTGTCTCCCCGAATGGGTTAACCCAGTTTCGATCCAGTTTAAGCATTTTAGACACGCCACCTAAGATACGCATTGGCTCGCTACCGACTAAGATGTTAGCGTTCACTAGTAGGGTTTCTATCCACTCGGTCGCTGTCAAGAGAGTTACGCACGGAACTTTGAGTATGCAAGCCTCCTGTTGGACCCCTCCTGAGTCTGTTAGGACGAGTCTCGCGTTAGAGAGGAGCCTTATGAAGTCTATGTAACCCACAGCCGGTATGAGGATGATTTCGTCATCTCTGTCAAGCTTGCCGTAGAGTTTGAGCTCCTTCAGTCTCTTAACCGTTCTCGGGTGAGCTGGAAAGACTATGGGATACCCGAACTCGTGAGCGACTCTCAATATCCCCTCAACTATACCCTCAACTTCACTCCTGTAGTCGAGGTTTTCCTCCCTATGCATAGTCATCAAAAAGAATCCATCTTTTTTGAGCCCGAGCTTCTGGAGGATTCTAGATTTCTTTTCGGCGATTTCCTTTACCTTTTCGAGGGCGTCTACGAGAGTGCTTCCAGTAACGAACACTTCACCTCCAACATTATCTATCTCGAGATTCTTCCTCGCCAGCTCGTTTGGTGCGAAAAGGTAGTCGCTGAGACGCTCTATCACGAGCCTGTTATGTTCCTCCGGAACCCTCCAGTCGAACGTCCTCAACCCGGATTCCGTGTGGGCGACCCTCATGTGAAGTTTCTTCGCTGCCAGAGCTCCAGCCAAGTTAGTGTTGGCGTCTCCCGTGACGACGACTATTCTTGGTCTCTCTTTTATGAGGACTTTCTCTATACCCTCGAGCATTCTGGCTGTCTGTTCGCCGTGTAGCTTGTATTTGAACGTGTCCTCCAGCTTGTACTCAGGTTCGTCTAGGCCGAGGTCCTCAAAGAACACTCTGTCCATGTTGTAGGAGTAGTGTTGGCCCGTGTGTAGCATGAAGAAGTCTGCCCCAAGTTCTTTCAAGGCGTAGACGAGAGGGGCCTGCTTGATTATCCCAGGCCTCGTCCCCATAATTATGCATATACGGTCCTGGAGCTCCTCATCCGTGAAGCTCTTCCTCATCCCAAGGGACAAGCCCATAAATGTTTCACCTAGAGACCCATCTGCTCCTTCTTCTTCCTCTCGTATTCGTCCCTCGTCCCTATAACTCTCGCAGGGACTCCAGCTACTACCGCCCTCGGTGGGACATCTTTCGTGACGACCGCACCAGCCCCCACTACGGCGTATTCGCCTATCGTCACCCCGCAGACTATGACCGCTCCGGCTCCTATGGATGCCCAGTCTTTAACCACTATGGGTGATACGACCTGGCCTGCGTAGGCTATGGGGTACTTGTCGTTTACGAACGTAACCCGTGGGCCTACGAACACATGGTTTCCTATCTTGACCCCCGGTGGTATGTACGTGAATGATTCGATCTTGCAATAATCCCCTATCTCGACCCCCTTCCCGATTTCAACGAAGGATCCTACAACGCATTTTTTCCCTATCTTGCATCCATACAGGTTTGAGAAGTTCCATATGATGGTCCCGTCCCCTATTTCGCAGTCCTTTATTATCGTGTTCTTCCCCCTAACCTCGTAACCCTTCACAACACCTCCCCCCTCATGGCCTCCTCTATCAACGTCACGACGGGCAGCCTCTCCTCAGCCCACCAGAACGGGTGTATCAGGGCATAAATCCTATCTATCTTACCAATATGCGTGCATATGCATCCGTCTCGCCAGTACCTGTTGCTGTCCGAGATGTACTTGAAACCTCTCGTTATCGTCGGTGAGTACGCATAGTACTTGAATGCTTTCTTAAGTTTTTCCGTGAATAGCTTTTCGTAATCTATTCTGTAAATTTCTTTAATTCTTCCAGAACTGTGAATAGAAAATCCATAGATTTTTATTCCCAAAAGCTCCTCCAGGATCTCCTTCTCGCTCATAATAACCTCTTCCAAGTTCTCCCCCTCGGTTACAAAGAGCTCCGGCTCGAAGTGCAGGCCTATCTCGTGTCCGTAATCCACCATCTCCATCAGGGTTCTATAGTTCTTCCTGTTGTATATGTTGTACAAGGCATGCAACCTGACGAAGTACGTCGATTTTATCCCGAGGTCGTGTTCTATCCTCGCCATCTTACCCGCCTTCTGTACAGACAGGTCTATATCGTGCCTGAGGAGTATTAGCCTACGATCTTCAGGCATTTCCTCTACGTATGCCTTGAGTGAGAGTATTCTATAGCCTTCATCCACAGCTCTTTTCATGGTCTCCACGTAATGCCTGTATGTGAAGTCGCAGACCGACATCTCAAGACCCTTTTAGGGTTTCTATGACCCGAGCTATCTTTATCGAGTCATCCACACCGTTCAGAACTTCCCTTTTCCCACTCCTTATACAGTCTATGAAGTACTTGAGCTCCTTCTCGAACACGTTTATCCTTGGGAAGTTGTAGAAGTTAGGCCCCCTGTTGTATATACCCCTGTTCTCCTTAAGGTACAGTATCGTCGGTATGTAGTGCAGTATGCTCGAGAATATCGAACCGTTATCCGCCTGAATCTCGATTATGTTGTTGTACGAAGGAGTTATCAAGTCGCTCTCACAGAGCAACTCCACATCTCCCTCAGTCTTGAAAAGCGCCACCGCCACGTCCTCTGCATTCACGTCAACTATGCGTCCCTCTATCAACCTCTTCTTGAGGATGACGTTCTCATGGAGGAGCTTAGCCTCCTTTATGTCGCCAAAGAACCAGAGCGCGAGGTCGATCATGTGGGTCATCATCTCGAATATCGTCCCACCGCAAGTCTCCTTCCTGTGCTTCCAAACTCTGTGACCCCCCCTCCCACCGAGCCTGAATATAGCGTAGTATGGCCTCCCGAGAACTCCCTCATCAAGAACTTTCTTCACGAATTGCATAGAAGGATAGTGCCTGTAGAGATATCCGACCATAACTATCCTATCGGCCCTGAGCGCTTCCTCATATATTTTCTTGATTTTCTCGACGGATTCCGCGAGGGGCTTCTCACAGAAGACATGAAGGTTGTGTTCGAGACCCTTCATGACCACGTCATAGTGTGTAAACGTAGGGGTGCATACGTCTATAGCATCAAAAGTTCCACTCTCTAGGGCGTCCAAGTAATCTGTCAACCACCTCACACCATACCTTGAACCTACGTTCATAGCCAGTTTTTCATTCAGGTCACATACTACCACATCTACACCTTTGATGTTCTTGTATGCCAATAAATGTCTTTCACCTACCTTACCACATCCAACAACCAAGATCTTTATTGGTTGCATAATTTAAGCACCACAACTAGCTTTGTAAGTGCTCAAATATTTGGATTTTATGATGGGAGCCTCTTCGATTAGAGCCTTCCCTATAGTCCTAGCGTCAACTTCCCATAAGACCCGTATAATAGAAGATCTTGTGTCCCCCCAGTATTCTGGGATGCCGTAGAACGTTGGGTATGGTTTACCGACGACTATCCTCTCAGGCGGCTCTATTCCGTAGAACTCCTTAGTTATCTTGTCGGCTTTTAGGCTGTAGTCCTTTATGCCACCCACTATTCTCGCCTTAGGCCTTATCAGGGCTGTCATGGCCTGGTAGGTCACTATGTCAGGCGTTATCATGACGTACGGTTCACCGCATTTTGGACATACCGGCTCTCTGTTTCTGTGTAGGTTCTTGCAGTAGTGCCAGAAGTGTTGCGGGTAAGCGTTGTACAGCCGTTCCATGTCCTCGGGAAATATCTTTTCGAGGCTGTCAAGATACGAGCAGAAGAATACCCTATCATAGAGGTCCGGGTTAGTCATCTCCAACAGGTCTATAAACAGCCTGACTGTGAAGTCAGCGTAGTTGTCCGTCAGCTCTGCGTCCTTAGCCATAAGAGCTATCGTCTCGTCAACTCTGGTCATAATCTCCCTGATCTGTCTCTTGCTGAGTTTTAGGCCTATCTTCTCCCTAACCCACCTTATGTTGTGGTAGTATCTCGTCTTTATCTTGTCAGCCAAAGCTAAGAGTTCCTTCCTAGTCGGCGGGGGGACGAACCTCACAGGCTTGTCCTTCTCTATTGGAAGGACTATTCCGCTCGGCTGCCTGCTCGGATGGATGTCCCTCAGCCACATCCTTATTGCCCTAACCTCAGGATACCAATCATGCTCGTACTCGTCTTTAACGAAGAAAACGGCCACACCCTTTGAGGCTGCTCTCAGAACAAGCCGGTATATGCCGAGATGCGGTATCATGGCCCCATGCATGACCTCGAATATCTCAGCCTTTTCCAGACCGTCTAGGATTTCCTCCTGTTTTTCTGTAAGAGGCTTCTTCATTCGGCTGTACAGGGTCCTTACGGCTTTGGAGAGACGTTTCCGATACACGGACAGTTCTTTCTGGTGAGCGTTCATTCCTTTACTTCCCCGAAAATCTTTTCGAAACTCTCAGCCACTACACTCGAAAAGAGGGTGTCCTCAATGTCCCTCCTTGTAAAGCTTCTTCTGCAAAGTTAATGTTCCCCTGAGGAAGTGCCAGTCACGGGGAATAGGGGTTCAGAGATGAAGCATACGTTCATGCTCATCTCTTATCCAGCAAGTGCGTTGAGCAACGACCTAAGAAGGTTATAACCGTACTTGAGCTTCCCCTTACTTGTCTTGACCGCCGCTAACGACTTTATAGGCCTCTCGCATATCCTGGCTCCGAGTCTCCTGGCCTTGACTATGACTTCCAAGGCTCCGTACTGATTCTCCTTCAACTTCGACAAGAGGAGCAAGATCAGTGAAGCCCTGTAAGCCTTGAACCCGCTCGTGCAGTCAGTCAACCTAACGCCCGTGAACAGCCTCAGGAGGCTGTTGAAAAACTTTATCCCAAAATACCTGTAAAACGGCATCTTAGGCTTCTCATCGTTCATGAACCTCGAGCCTATCACCAGGTCAGCCTTTCCCAAAAGGATGGGCTGGATTACCGTGTGCAGGTCTGTTGGGTCGTGTTGTCCGTCGCCGTCCAGCGTGGCTATGATGTCCGCGTCGTTCATCAGCGATATGGTAAACCCAGTCCTTAGAGCCGCCCACTGTCCAAGGTTTATCGGGTGTCTGACAACTGTGGCTCCAGCCTCCTCGGCAACCTTGAAAGTTGCGTCATCAGACCCGTCGTCCACTACTATGACATTTATCCTGGGGTCCAACTCCTTTATGCCTCTAACTACTTTTCCAATCGTTTTCTCCTCGTTGTAGGCCGGTATGACGACGTGTATGTTCGGCCTACTCCTCTTCACGTCTCCCACTCGGGTTTCCCTTCGGAAAGTCGGTGAGGTAGTCGTTGATGGCGAGGTTCTGAACGAGTCTCGTCAGTTTCTTCTCTATCTTAGCGAGCTGCTGGTAAGTGTGGTGTAGTATGAGGAATATGACTATTATTGCCACCACTTGGGTTGCGAACATGGCGCTCTGCAGGGACAGTACAGGCAGAGCGAACGTGGTGATGGATGGGAAGGCAAACAGAAACCCTATTAGCGCCCATAACCCAGCCCAGAACATGGTTCTCCAGAAGCCATAGACCCCTCTTCTGTACTGAATTAACGTCTGGATGATCAGGAAGACGCTCACTCCAACGCCTAGTAGCTGGATGCCTTTTATCATTACTTTTCTAACTTAACGGCTTATTTTTGTTCATTAAGTTTCTCGTCATATCGCATAAAAGCCAAATTGCACCAGGCCCACATGCTCACTATCAGGCCAGACCTTAACTTCGAAGTCCTTTAATCCCCCTCAATTTTACCCCCAAAACGCAACTGCAAACAACTCATCACTTACACAAACGATGCTTGAAGAGATATTTCGAGGAGACCTAACCACAAGACATAGGACTCCTCACGAGCCCAAGCCCTAACCTGTGGGGCCCACCTGGCTATGGGGCTTGAGAGCATTGCCCGGAGCCTCTCCAAGCCGGCCCGGAGGGCTCGGGCCTTAAAGGTGGTGGTGAGGGTCTCTATTATGGGCTTGAGCCTGCCTACGAGGAACTCGTTGACGATCCTGCCGACCTTCCTAGCATACACTAGACAGGCTCTATATAACGCCTTCTGAAGCCTGCTAAGCTTCCTCACGTTGCCGTTCCTGAAACCCTTAACCCAACACTTCCTGAGCTCCTCGTAGGACAGAGCCATAGACACCATTATCCATTACAAATGATAGGGAGATTTAAAGCTTAACGCTAAAATCCTTCCGCGCACGAAAAAAGCTCCAACACGCAAAACAAGCCCACAACGATCATTCGCTAAGACACATCCCATCTCCCTCAACCACACCACGTAAAATTCTCGGAGATAATTGAAGAGTTTAAGTCGAAAATCCCAGAAAGAGGGAATTGAAAGCCCCTTGGCTTTTTGAGGAGTAGCGTTGACTGGAGACAGGCTCAAAGGAGGGGGGAGGGGGGTCCACAGATCTGGTGGGAGGCGAGTTTCTTTCAACAAAAACACCGAGAAGACAGGAGTTTGGGGTCCTAGAAGTGCACCTAAAAATACGCTTAAAAACAACGGCCCGCCGACTGAAAGAAGCAATTTCCAAACTTATTCCAAACCATCTCAGTGAATCAAACGGGACACGACGCCGAAGATAATGCTTACACATTACTCTAATGACCGATCCGAGACCTGCCTTGTCGCTCTTTCATCCTCATCTAGCGCGCAGCCCAGCCTCTAGGAGCACTATCCTCCAGCCTCAAGGCCACACCTTCGCGGATCGCTTCTCGGTATATGGGTTGGCTTCTACCTCCCTCCTC
>Ga0190363_1000144_pt1 | contig 39591 bp, 32 predicted proteins | sample 48721867_MG_FD_161272 | JGI IMG/M metagenome (GOLD analysis project Ga0190363, IMG submission 161272) | Hydrothermal vent microbial mat bacterial communities from Southern Trench, Guaymas Basin, Mexico - 4872-18-6-7_MG | ecosystem: Environmental > Aquatic > Marine > Hydrothermal vents >... | reverse complement strand
GCAATGCGGCAGCGAAGCAAAAAAACTGGGCATACAGCTTTCAATTCACGCCCCTTATTTTATAAACCTTGCTTCGGACGAAAAGGAAAAAATCGATGCAAGTATAAAAAGAATACTGGATTCATGCGAAAGAGGGCATTATTTAGGCGCGACATGTGTAGTTTTCCATCCAGCCTATTTCGGTAAAAAAACAAAAGAAACCGTTCATAAAATGGTAAGAGACGCGATTATCGAAATTCAGAATGTGATAAAAGAAAAGGGCTGGAAAATAAAACTTGCCCCTGAAACCACAGGAAAGCACACCACTTACGGAAGTTTGGAGGAAATTCTGCAGCTGGCCGAAGAAACGGGGTGTTCGTTTTGCATAGATTTTGCCCATATCTATGCAAGAAACAGGGGCAAGATAGATTATAAAGAAATTTTAGATGCTATTGAGGAGAGGTTCAAACCCAAACACCTTCACATTCATTTCTCAGGCATTGAGTGGACCTTAAAGGGAGAAAAGAATCATTTGATTATAGACACCAACAGTCCACCCTTCGAACCACTTGCTAAGGAGCTCCTTGAAAGAAAGCTAAGTGCAACCATAATTTCCGAAAGCCCGATAACATGGAAGGATTCACTGAGAATGAAGGAGATCTTTGAAAAACTGGGGTATCGATTTCAATGAAATTGTGAATCTAAAATTTTAAATTTGTCTAAACTCAAAAAGAACTTAATAGTGTTTATTATGATAGAAATACGTTTTCACGGAAGGGGCGGTCAAGGCGCGGTTACAGCAGCTTCCCTTCTTGCAAAAGCTTCGGGCCTGGATGGAAAATACACTCAGGCTTTCCCTGCATTTGGAGTAGAAAGAAGAGGAGCTCCTGTTAAGGCCTTTTGCAGAATCTCGGAGAAACCGATAACCCTTCGTTCACATGTATACTCACCGGATTATATAGTGGTTTTGGATGATTCCCTTCTGGACCTTCCGGAGATAACCGAAGGCTTGAAAGAGGAATCCGTAGCAATTATCAATACAAACAAATCCGTATCCCTAAAATACAAAACATATACCTATGATGCAACCTCCCTTGCTTTAGAGATTTTAGGAAAAAACATAGTCAACACAGCCATGCTCGGTGTGTTTGCAAAGGTTACGAACCTCGTTTCCATAACCTCTGTAGAAAAAGCGATAGATGAGAATTTTCCTGAAAAACTCTCGGAACTGAATAAAACCCTGGTTAGAAAGGCATATGAAAATACAAAGGTCTGAGAAAATGAATGAGAAAGAAAAAAATGTAACCCCGGGTGCTGTTGTGACAGAGGCGGGTTCAGCAGAAAGAAATAAAACCGGTTCATGGAGAACATTCAGACCAAAAATAACGGATAAGTGTGTTGGATGCGGAATATGTACATGGTATTGCCCGGAGGATTGCATACAAATAAAAGAAATTAATGGAAAGAAAAGGGCTGTTGTGAACTATGATTACTGCAAGGGATGCTTGATATGCATGAATGAGTGTCCGCAGAATGCAATAGAAAAGGAGAGAGAAAGATGAGTGTTCCTCGAAATGTTGTCGAAGGCTCGGAAGCGGTTGCCGAGGCTGTGAGACAGTGTAAACCCAGAGTAATTGCAGCCTATCCCATTACACCTCAAACACACATAGTGGAAACCCTGGCAAAGATGATAGCCGATGGCAAACTCGATGCGGAAATGATAAGGGTTGAAAGTGAACATTCAGCAATGGCTGCATGCATAGGCTCTGAAGCAGTAGGTCTCCGCTCCTACACAGCAACAGCCTCTCAGGGTCTTGCCCTGATGCACGAAATGCTTTTCATAGCATCAGGCATGAGATTACCTGTGGTAATGACAGTTGCAAACCGCGCTCTTTCTGCCCCCATCAATATCTGGAACGACCAGCAGGATTCAATAGCTTCGCGAGATTCTGGCTGGATACAGATATATGTGGAAAATGCACAAGAGGCATATGACACACATATTCAAGCCTTTAAGATAGCAGAGGAGGTTCACAACCCTGTTATGATCTGTCTTGATGGTTTTGTTGTTTCTCATACATATGAGAACGTTCGTTTTGAGGAAGATTCCGAAATAGAGAGATTTCTTCCGGAATACAAGCCCATGTTTTCTCTGAATCCCAAAAAACCCGTAACAATGGGTTCTCTTGGCACCCCTGAATATTTCATGTACTTCAGAAGACAACAGCAGGAAACCCTAGAGAGTTCAAAATCCGTGATAAAGAGAGTGAACAGAGAGTTTGCAAAGACCTTCAAAAGAAAATACGGGAACGGTCTTGTTGAGGGAATAAATCTCGAAGGTAAAACCCATGCTATTATAACCTTAGGTTCTCTCACCGGGACTATAAGAGAGATTGCTGAAGAAGAGAAAATAGGAATAATAAGGATAAAATCCTTCAGACCGTTCCCAGCAGAGGAGTTGAGAGAACTCTGCCAGAATTTAGAATCCCTTGCTGTTATAGAAAAGGATGTATCCATAGGCGCCAATGGCGCAGTGTATGATGAAGTCAGATCCGCACTTTATTCTCTTGAAGAAAGACCCAAAGTTTCTGGATTTATAGCCGGTTTGGGTGGACGGGACATCACCCTTCAGAACATCCGGGATATAATAAAGAAGGTTAAATCCGGGTTTGATGGTGTTGAATGGGTGATGTGATTTTTATGAGAAGAAATCTTCCTCGATGGTCATGGTTTATAACAGCTTTGATTGTTATTATTTGTATAATTTTCACAATTCTTATCTATTTATTCACGGGATTTTTTGTGTTTATACTCCTCTTTCTCCCTCCGGTTATAGTTATCCATAAACGTGAAATAAAAAGAAAAAAGAAAAGAAAAAAAGTTTAAATCTCCAAAGAGTTCTCTATGTCTGTTAAATCTATGTTTTCGATAGCCTGATCTATCTCCTGCTCTATCTGCTCCATTGCCTGATCCTCGGCCTGTACAACCTGACCCTCGCTGGGTGTTGGAGCCTGCTGCTGTATACATCCGCTGATGAGGATTATCGAAAATATCAGTGCTGCGATAACAAGTTCTTTGAGCATTCTATTCCCCTCCACCTACTCCTACCATTTCTGTGCCTAATTTTCCTACACCTTTGCCAATCTCGACGATTTCTTCAGCACTTTCTGTCACAGCCTCTGTTACATTTCCTTCACCGATTCCCTCCTCTTCTATTTTTTCCTGTATTTTTGTGGCTTTTGTTCTCAGTTCTGTTATCCTTTTCCTGATCTCCTGAATCTTTTCAAAGAGTCTCGGTCTTTCCTGAATAATTTTTTTCACAACCGTACAGCCCTCATTTTCCGGATTTTCTTTACAGAAGTCCAGAACCCTTTCACCGATCTTTCTGCACAGCGGTGAGTCGGAATGTTCTTCGCAGTAATGCTTTGCTCTCCTGAGTTCAAAAGGCACGCATCGTTTATCTGTTGGATTTTCTTTGCAGAATTCCTTCAATGCCTCTCTGCATCTCATATCTTCCAGATTCTTATCCTCCTTCATGCACTGTGCTATGAATATTGCTCTGCACCTTCTGTCTTCGGGGTTGTTTTCACAGAATTTCTCTGAGATTATTTCCCTGCAGTTCTTATCTTTTGGATGTTTTTTGCAATAATCGGCTACCTTTTCCTTGAGTTCTCCTGGTCTTACTGGTCTAACTCCTTCTATTATATAGGTATTGTATACTTTACCATTGATTGTTATCGTGCCTGCCCATACCTCTGTATCCCCCTTCATTACCGAAGAAAGGTCAAATGAACCCACCTCGCTTCCGTTTGCATAAATCTTACCTGTAACACGACCTTCATCAACAGTTATCTCCTTAAGCTTGTATTTTTCTTCATCAAGTTTGAGCACACCTACTGTAAACACCTCTTCAAATACAGGCACCTTTACCTTACCTATACCTATTTTTGCTATCCTGAAGTCCATCGGATCATTTGGATTTGCTGCGACCCCTTTTCCCAGCACCATCAATCCCTGAATTTTTACTGGAGACACCGAAGCAAACGGTTGTGCTACTACTGACATCACTAGTATCGGCAAAACAATGAATGCAGCCATTATCTTTTTCATAATAGAACCTCCTTGTCTAATTATTTGATTATTCTTTATTTAAATATATCCGAAATAAAAAAATAGCATGCTCGAATTTTTTCATGAATATTTTATAGAGCCAATTCTCGTAAACGGTTGGTTCAATCCGATTAATACAGTTGCATACTCCCTTATCCTTGTAATCGCTGTTATATACGTTTTCAAACTTTTGAAAAAACTCAACATTCACATTGATAAACACTTCCTCTTTGCAATTCTTCCGTTCATTTTCTGGGGCTCGAGCACGAGAGTTCTGCATGATGCAGCCTATGCAGAAATTCTCTCTCCTGAGCTCAATGCTTTCTATGGATTGCCAGTATTTCCAACACCAGGAAGCTATATAATAACCTTTTCCTTGGCTCTTTTCGTTCTCATGCTTTCACTTCTTATCCAGAAATTCTGGAGAATTCCCTACTGGAAAACCATGTTCTCTATAGGCATTGCCCTGGATATCGTAAATGTAATTCTTTTACCCCTTAGGAATCCTTTACCCCTCCTGCTTATAACAGGAGGAACATTTTTTTGGTTTTTGCTGTTTTTTTCTCCGAGGTTTTTTTCCCAAAGACTTTATCCAAAAAAACCCTTCACAAAATCTCTTGCAGGATTTTTGTCCAATAAAAATCTGGGAATAATTTCCGCGCATTTTCTGGATGCCACAGCAACCTTTGTGGCAGTCACATTCTTCGGTTATGTTGAGCAGCACGTCGTGCCAAGACTGCTCTTTCCATATCTCGGTGGCTATGCCATGTTCCTGCTCAAGGCTCTGATTGTTCCTCCGGTTCTTTACCTCATAGACCGTTACGCAGAAAGGGGAGATTTCAAGAATTTTCTGAAAATCGTGGTTTTGATTCTCGGTCTTGCTCCGGGTTTGAGAAACACACTCCGGCTTATGGTTGGGGTGTAAAGCGTTAATAACTTTAAACTTCTGATTTGTTATTTTATCGTAACATTTGCAAGTGTTTCGTTTCCGGTACTATTTAAACTTTCAGATTTCTGTTTTGGCTCTTTGCACTTCTCACTATTGTATTCTTTTTCAGGTATACAGTATCCTCCTTTGCTTCCTCTATATTTACAACATCTCTGTCCTTTTGTGCAATCCTCATCACTACAGCAATATCCTCCGAACTCTATCCTTGCAGACTTACTTTTCCATGAAGTAAACCTGTATTTCGCATGCGCCGTGACTGTATAGGTCTTTGTTGGTGCGGAGAAATTACCCCCTAAAGGTTTAAAGGTGCAGTAAATAACTGCTGCTTTCATGTTGGAAAGTTTATCTTTATTCCAGATGAGTGTTCTGATGTTTTCATTAGATTTCTGGTCAGGATTAGCACTCGGCTCAATATTACACTTAGCCTCTCCAAAATCAACTGGATAGTTAAGTCTTATCTCGTAAATCTCATCGATTCTTCCATCTTTCTGATCCGAAACCAGATTTATTCCTATATGGAACAGCTGATCTGCTTTGATGGGATTCTTCAGACCGGCTGTTCCAAGATTCAGAAGAACCGGTGCTGTACTGGATTCTGAAATCACATCTCTGAGCTGGAGCTTATTTTCTCTGGTCAATCTCTCCCACTCTGCATTGCTTATAAACTCTACTTCTACCTTGGAATCAACCTCATAATCATACGAAACCTCAGCTCTAAGTGGTATGGACTTCTTCCTGAGATTGTATCTATCCACAACATTGCATGTTATTCCTGAAGAATCAAATGTTACCTGTGTGATATCCTGCCTCAAGAGTTTCTCACTGCCCCTTGCTACATTTATTTCACAGTACTTTCCTGATTTCTCCATTATACAACCACCTGAATCTGTGTTCAAATTCAGATCAGTCACCTTCATCTTCTCCACACTTACAACTTTCCTGTCCTGTGGTGCGGTATATTCCTCAACCATAAACCTTACCTTCACATTTTCCGCATCAAATGCTCCCTTGTTCTGCAATGTCACGGTTATGATAAACGGCTGACCAACATAGATTGGTGATATTGTGAAATCCGTTATCTCAACACCCAGCGCTCCAGTCTCTCCAACGGGGTTCTTTGCATGCGTGCCGTTCATAAGCTGGGTTGCGTAACCAACGGGATTCGTAAGAAGCAACCATCCTGATCTGAATGTATCGGCCAGACCTGAAAATGCCTTTATCACCGGTTCTGTTACAGTCTGGAAGGTATTCTGTATTGTCGGCCACCAGGGTCCCAAAAATGTCGAACCAACCTCCTGCTGACCCGGACCTATTCCGTAAATGATGCTTGCTGCAATAATCATGAGAAAACCTATGGTCGGTCTTGCCTGTGGAGGTGAGAAAAACCCTGCAATTCCTGTAACAATCCAGAAGTAGACAAAGGTGTATGTCATTGCTTTAGGCACATTCCAACCGCCGAAAAACCCTATAAGAACAGCACCCATTATTATAACGAAAATCAACTTATCGTAAAAATCATACATTATGAAAAGTTCAGACCTGTCTCTATCACTGGGTATAGGCGGTATTGCGAAAAATGCAACAGCGATAAGTGCAAGCACAAGAGAATCGAAAAGCTGGTAGAATATCAGGAATGGTATTACAAACACACCCAGCACTACAAACCTCATGAGCGATTCCATAAGCTCATATGGCCTTTCAGGATCGTAGGTTATTCTGAAGGAGTAATAACCGATAAAACTAATCAAAAGCAAAACTATATTCAAGAAGGGAACACTGTTATTGTTCCACAGACCCCAAATGAAAAACACAAATGTTGAGGTTTTTGCAAGGGTTCTGAGAAAACCATAAGCACTGTGCTCATTTGCAAAATATCTCCTGTAAAACTCCAGCATTCCAGGTGTGAATATATCAGGCATCTTTCTTTCAGCAAGTTCCTTTTCTAAGTCTTTGGGAAGATCAAAATGTCTGGGGTTGGGTATAACGTAATATATTCCCCAAGAAAGAAACGCAAGGAAGAACATTATGCTTCCCAGAATCCCGGAAATCACAGCACCTATCCCAACAAAAGCGGCGAGAGTAAGACCATGTAAAACCATAGGGCCAATCTTTTCAATATACCTGGATGTTCTGTATTTTCTTTTTTCTTCCTCTTCAACTTTTCTTTTCTCTATGTATCTTAACCTTTCTCTTCGTTCCTTATCTCGTCTTTTTATAAGGTCTTCTATATGCTTGTATTTTTTTGCCATTTCGTCTTCGAATCTCTTCAGTTCATCCAAGTATCTGTTCTTCTCTTCTTTGGAAAGTTGTCCCCAAGGCCTGTTTCCGAACCACTCTTTTTTTATCTTTCTTCTAAAATCTGTGAATTCTTTATGAAACTCTTTTAGCTGTTTTTCCCTTTCGATATGATATTCGAGTTCATAATCCGGCATTTCATAGAACCCACATTTCGGACAATGCAATAAATAAATTGTATTTCCATATCTGTCTGTTCTTGTTCGTACTATTTTCACATAATTTACTTTACATTTTGGACAGGTGATTTTCTCTTCTGATGGTCGAGCAGGTTCATATGGTTCAGAAACAGGAACAGAGGAAACATCCTTTTTCTTTAAAGAATCTGCAAGATATTTGAGAATTTCATAAGTCTCCCTTATTCCTTCAATTTCACAGTCTGGATTATTACATATGTACTTGTTGCCAACAGGTTCCAATTCTTTTCCACACCATGGACATTTTACCAAAATGAACACCTAAATAAATATTATCCAGAATAAAACTATAAATTTTGATTAATCAGCAAACGTCCCTCTTTACGTATTTTGATCACCCTAATGAGTTTTCTAACTTTCTCTTCTTTTCTTTTTCTAATCAATTCAATCATTTTTTTGATTCTTTCTTTCTTTTTGTTTTTCAGCTCTTTTTTCCTTTCATCCATTATATAATAATAGAATTCTAAATGTTTCGGAACATAATATTCATCCACAGAATATTCCTTCTTCAAAACATTATATGATTTTTCTACTTTTTCTCTCACTTTTTCCGGATTAGAAAAAACAAATTCAATTGCCTTCACTAAACTCTCTGGGTCTGGAAGACAGCCATAAGTAGCGAGTTTACCTTTGCAGGTAATTACAGGGGCTTTCATGGCAATAGCATCAAGAACTGAAAGGCCGTAGTGATCCTCCGTTTTTACAGGCATGACAAGAGCCCCATTGATTTTATTATCGAGATTTAACATTTTATAATAAGCAGCGATCTCTCTTCTTCCGGATTCTGTTATACCATTTATCCATCCAACAAAAATTACTCTGTTTAAATGTTCCTTTTTCAAACCCCATCTCACTAAATTCTTAATACTGTTTTCTCCTCCAGCATCCCCCACAATAATTAGTTTTACATTCCATTTTTCGGCGATCTCACTGAATGCTTTTGGTAATCCCTCAACTTTTATTTCCTCAATTCTACCAGAAAAAAGTAAAAGCCTGCCCCTCTCGGGGTTCAGTATGTTATACAGCTCTTTTGCCCTTCGTTCAACATCTTTATCACAGGTATAGAGAAAGTAATCTGTTGCGTTATGAATATATGCACAACTTCTTCCATACAGTTTTTCAACAGCTTTTTTCCATCCTTCCGATATTGTGATAAGACCGTTCGATGTTTTTACAGTTTCTCTCTGTGCTCTTTCTCTTTCCTTTGAAATCCTTTTTATTACTGCATGGAGTGTGTAAACTACAGGGGGGTTTCCCAGAAGTTGCAAGATATCATGCAAAGTTCCATCATACATAAATGTGTGAGTATGTATATGTACTATGTCCGGTTTGAACTGGGTATCTAATAAATAATCACATACTTCCTTTACCACTTCTCTGCTGGTTTCTATCAGAGATTTTCTTGATACGAGAACCTTTATTTTTGCAGGTATTTTTTTCAACCCTTCATTTGTTTTTACAATTTTCCAAGATTTGACTTCAGCCAGTCTGTTTCCATTGAGATCTCTTGTTCTGAAAAATGTTCTGTAATCTTCTTTAGAAATTACAGAATAACGAACAAGAGGTTCAAAACCACAATCCCACCAGTGTGTTATAACCTTTGCATCAACACCTTTTCTGAGCAAACCGTAGAATAACCTCTGTGGCATTATTGCTGCTCCAGCAGGAATGCTGAATGGTATGGTCAAAAGCAGAACTCTTAAATTTTTGCCTTTCGAATTACACTTTTCCGATTTTATTTTTTCAATCACATTTTCGTGAAAAGAGGAAACAATGTCTATGTTAGACACTTTTAATTCACCTGTTAAATCTTATTGGTTTAAATCCAAAATAAATATCTGCAATTGGAGAAGATTCAAACTAATTTTCTATTTCACACCACAAACAACCATACCAATCCCCCATAGAACAGAGTGACAAGAATCGTGATGAGAAATACCGGAGCAAATCTCACACCTTCTTTTATCCATACATAACCACCCCTTTTCTTCAATCTTTTAACCTCTTCTTCGGTCAGACCTCTCCATTTATCTGATACCAGAACATCCCCGGGTTTTAACCTGTTCACATGAACTTTTTTTCTGAAGAGATTTTTCTCAATAAATCTCCCGTAATGCATAAATATGAGAATGCAAAAAAGCAAAACAGGAAAGCTTAAAAGGAGGTAAAGGGATTTCAAAGGAATGCGAAATGCGATATAAAAGTAATATGCAAGTCCAAGACAAATCACGGAAAAGCTACCGACCACTGTTCCTATTTCTTTGAGACTTCTTTTCAGTTTCCTGAAAAATTTTCTACTCTGCTTGGGATTTTTTATTCCCAGAATGACAGAATATATTATAAGGTAGATAAAGGCTATAAGAAAGAAATTAAAGAGAAGATTAAGTTGGAATGGAAAACCTGTAACAGACTTCATGTATTCCTGAAATCCCCGATTATCTGGAAACAGAAATCCCATTGCTCCCAGTAACCATGCGTCACCATCTCCCCACTGCTTTGCTAAATACATACCCAAACCTATAGCAAGAAAGAGAACCCCGAAAATGAAGGAATTTAACAGAATCCATATATCATTTTCAATCCATGAAAAAATACCTCTTATGACGAGAGCCGATACGATCATGGAATAAGGCAGCCAGTCTGGAAATTCTGTGGTTTTAAGATCCCAGTATGCGGCCAGAGTAAAGCCAATAATGCCTGTAACAAGGAGAAGCCAGAACATCATAATTTTCTTTAAAACCAGAGACTATTTATGTTTTTGCAATGCTTTTATCATCGTCAGAGAGGTTTTGGGTAAAAGGTCCATTTCACTTTTTTTCAATCTTTTTGGATTCTTCAGGGCAGAAGGTCGCAATCTTAAAAGCATATTAAGATTGCCTATAATCCCAATAATTATAAGAGAATAAAACAGTTGGTTTAACAATGCGCATAATACTATAACATGCATCCTCACTCGCCTCTCAAACGGTATCCAACTCCTTAACACAACCCTTTGCAAAGCTTCGGCTCTATGAGCAGAATAGCTTCCCAAAAATATACCTAAAAACGCAAACATGCCAACTATTATAAGTATATACATTTCAACGCTTCTGTAAAGATAAAGCATAATACCTCCTGTTACAAACCCATCAACATACCTATCAAGACATGAATCCAGAAAAGCACCATAGGGAGAGGAAAGTTTTTTATATCGCGCAACAATTCCATCTACGCCATCTAGCACGTCTGAAATATAATAAAACAATGCCCCGAGAAGTATTTTATCTGTTGCAAAACACAGAGCTGCAATACACCCAATAAAGAAACTCAAAACTGTTATTTCATTTGGCTTTACACTTGGAAACAGTTTAAGGAGATTCATTGCTGCCCATTCTCTGATCTTATCCCCTGTTTGCCTGTATCTCTGAAAAAGTCTTGTTCGATATATGGAAAACATGAATCTCACCCGGTAATTTTTGAGATTCTGTGTTTTGCAAATTCCAGATCTCTTTCCGTATCTATATCAAGCCAGAACTTGCCTGAAACATCTACGGATGCAAGGTTACCTTTTTTAGCAAGAAATCTCATCGCATCCGAAAGCTTATCATTTCCTTTATTTATCTGCTTCTCGAGAGCTGTAAAGAGCTCGGGTGTGCATAAAAAGAAACCGGTATCTACCGCATTGAAGCTCTTAAGATTTTTGCCTATATCTTTTATTTTTCCCTTGACCTCGTAGACCTTTGTTGCATCCTCTATATCATAGATTTCAGAAATATTTTTGTCAATTGCAAGAGCACAGCCGTTATCTATTTTTACAGTTAGCAGTGTTTTAAGCAGTGATGGATGAAATATGTGATCGGACATGAGAAGGAGAAAATTTTTTTCATTCTTCAAAACATCCTTTGCACAGTAAGCAGAGATACCGTTCTCTTTCTCAAAGTACGGGTTACTGACGAATTCGACGTTTATTCCCATCTTGTTGATAATATTTTCAGTTAAAAATTTTCTGAACCTTTCTTGAAGATATCCGGTAACTATCACGAAATCTTTTATGCCTAGGGATTTACAGTTGGTTAAAATTGTTTCCAATATGGTCTTTCCATTTATCTTGAGGAGAGATTTGGGTAGTGTTTTGGTATATTTACTCAGCCTTGTTCCATCTCCCGCTGCAATGATTAAAGCCTTCATGGGGTTATCACCTCCGCAAAAACTGAAGGCTTTAATCGATTCCGAGATTTGGAACAGGAGAGAATAATATATTATAGATTATATATTTAGAATACTGCAGAGGTTTATAAAGGTTTATTTTTGCAAGCTGCTTTATTTTGCGGATACGATTTAAAATTTTATATAGGTCTCAAGCTAATTATTTATTTGTATATGAAAAAAGTTAATTTAAAGATAGGAGCAGTATTTTGTTTTATAGCTGTATTGTTATTATGTATATCATTTTATTCTTTTTCAGTTCATGGTGCAACATTTCAATCCAGCATTCAACCATCTCAGGTTGCTATTCCATATCCGGATCAGTCCAACCAGATACTCAATATCAGCATCACAAATACAGACTCTGCTCTGAACATAACTAAAGTCAACATAACCCTCCCTGCAGAGCTTGTATTCATTGAAGGATCTGCTCAGACTACAGCTCAATCCACAACTTTCTCCAACACAAGTGCAGGATCTGTTATGCATCTTGTATGGTCCAACACAACTTCCTCAGGCTTCATAGAGAACGGAACAACACAATATTTCTTCTTTAACATAAGCATACCGAATAAAGGAAAACTTTATCAAATAAATGTGACAACAACATTCACCGATGATTCAACAAATACAACAATACTGAATTTTGAGGTTCTTCAACCCTTCGGTCCTGGATTCACACCTTGGAGCCAATTTGGCCCTGGACCAGCACTGAATTTGTCCAATACAACAGACATGTTTTTCTATGATGGAAACTGGGTAGAGATCGTTGCAAACTTTACTAATGGTGAGAGTGTAGGTGTTCCTGGATTGAATGTTACGATGAATTTCTCCCAAATAGGAGGACCGGAATTCATTCAGGCAGAGGATTTAGGAAATGGTTGGTACAGGGCTGGAGCATTTATAGATTACTCCAATCTCAATGTAAACATAAAGTATATCAGCGATGTAAACATCACGGTAAAAGCAACAAATGATTCAGTTTTCTATTATGAATTTCTTGTTCCAGTCTTGCTTTTCAACATGAGTGTTGTTCCAAGTTGCCCTCCAAATGTACTTGAACTTCCTCCGCAGATGCCCTTACCGAATGGAACTCTCGTGAATATAACAGGTTGCACAAATGAATGTCCTGTTGAAAACATAGGATTTGCATGGGATAACGGAACCGATTATGTTGTGTGTACTCCTAAATTCGGTGGAAGCACCACAAACTTCAATCAGATTGCAGCTACAGGTGATTTCTCTGCTGTACCTCTGGTGATAGAGATTCCCGGTGTTGTGAAGATTAACTTCACGCAGCCTGTAGATATGAGCACGAAAGAAAAAGCGTCCGCTATAATGCAATTCGCAATGAAAAACCTCATGAAAGCAGGAAGGATAGGTATAAATGATTCTGAATGGAATGGACAGGGAGATAAACCAAATCTCACAACATCTGCAAGAATAACAATATATAATATCACAGGACTGCTTGGTATAAAAGATCCGTCAATAGGTTACGGAAGCTTTAACGGAAGCTTCCTGCCATCAGACCTTCAACCATGTCCACCGACCAGATGTATGGATGTAGTATTTGATGGAGAGAATCTTAGCTTTACCGTAAGCACATTCTCCACCTACGTGGTTGGAAGCACACTTCATAACCTCACATTCGAAAACCTCACCGTTATGGAAAGATTTGTTCAGGCAGGACAAAATGCAACATATCTCATAAACATAACTAATTTCGGAAACAACAGCCTTGGAGAGGAATATAATCTCAGTGTGGTAGGAACAGGAATATTGAATGATACTTTCCTTAACCTCTCCATAGGAGAATGGGAAGTGGTTGAACTTAATGTGTCAAATTCCACCGAGGGTGTATATACTTCCTATATCATTGCAAACCACTGGAACGGAACGGATACCGAAACAGACTGGAACCTTTCCTCTGCAGATGATGGGGTAATATTTACAACCTACGTAAGCACAGGTCCGCCTTCGAACATAATCATTGTCTCACCCACACCTTCAAACAATTCTCATATCAATACAAATTATTTCGAAATAAACATAACATTCACAGATGATACGCCGCAAGCTTGCATACTTGAGCTCAACAACGGAACTCAGGCAAACTACACCATGACCATGCTCGGAAATTATGCCTGCTACTTCAATGCTACAAACCAAGGAGATGGAATAATCTCCTACTCGGTCTATATAAACGACAGCGTTGGAAACTGGGGTTGGAACGGAACTTGGTATGTAACCGTAGATACAACACAACCAACTGTAACAATTTATTCACCACAAAACACCACATATGCAACAACATCTATAGATCTGAACTATACAGTTCAGGACGCAAACCTTGATTCATGCTGGTATTCATTAAACGGAGGAAGTAACATAATATTAGCATCATGTTCAAACATAACCATAACAGCATCAGAAGGATTGAACAATGTTATAGTCTATGCCAACGATTCCGCAGGAAATACAGGCTCTGCACAGGAATACTTCACAGTTGATACCACCCCACCAACAATAACAATACTCTCGCCACAAAACACCACATACAATACCACAACTCTCTGGCTAAACTTCACCTACACCGAAGCCAATCTTGATACATGCTGGTATCAATATAATGGAACGAACACAAGCCTACCTTCATGCTCAAACCAAACATTTACCGCTCTTAACAATCAGCAATCAACCCTTATCCTCTGGATGAATGATACCGCCGGAAATATTAACCATGCAAGTATCACATTCACAGTGGATACCATTCAGCCAAGCGTTACCCTTATCTCTCCTTCAAATGCATCCACTTGGACCTCCTCAAGTACGGTAACATTCACTTACAATGTAACAGATGCAAGCAGTATAACTTCATGCACACTTCTAATAAATGGCATCACAGATCAGACCGATACTTCAATAACAAAAGACACATCCCAAACCTTTACAAAATCCCTCTCTAACGGAAACTATAACTGGAGTGTAAGATGTAGAGATGCAGGAGGTAACACAGGAATCTCCTCTGTTTATTACCTAACGGTCAGCTACACACCACCCGAATCTTCCATCACCTATGATACGGGTGGAGGTGCAGGCTACACACCACAAGAAATTCTTCCTTACGTGGCCTACTCCTGGAGCAGGGTAAACCCCGGAAATGTTTCAATCTTCAAACTCAATAAGAAAGAAATTGGAATCCATGAGATAGGTATAATGGTCATAAATCCTGCTACCTCTGTTTACATAAAGGTGACCAAGCTTAAAGGGAAACCAGCAGATGTAACTCATGAAGTTTCCGGTAAAGTATACCAATACATAGAAATAACCCACAGAAACCTGCGAAACAATCTTGAAAAAGCAACTATAAAGTTCCATGTGAACAAATCTTGGATAGAAGAGAATAACATAAACAAATCCACAATCTCTTTATACCGCTATACAACCTCCTGGCAAAAACTTCCAACAACCCTGATATCTGAAGATTCAAAAACAGTTTACTATGAGGCAGAAAGCACAGGCTTTTCCTACTTCGCAATAGCAGGAGAAGAAGTTCAAGTTTCGGAGGAAGTTTGCAATATAAATGGTGTTTGCGAGGAGGGAGAAACTCCTGAAAACTGCCCTGAAGACTGTAAACAACCTGAAGAACAACCACTCAAGCAAGTTTGTACACCTGGAGAAAAGCGATGCCTGGGTCAGGAACTCCAGCAATGTAATCAAGAAGGAACATCCTGGGAGACTTTGGAAATATGCCAATATGGCTGTTCAGAGGAAAAATGTAAATCCCCAGATTATACATGGATATGGTATCTCATAATTGCAATACTTGTTGCAGGTGCAGCAGCAATATATATGTTTAAAATTAGAGCAATACAGTAAAACCAAAATCAAATTAAATTAACCCTTTATTCAGATAATGTTTATACAAAAAAATAAAATTTAAATACAACCGAGGTGCAATTATTAAATCAATGAAAAAGCAAATTTTCGCAACGATCATATGGTCGATAGGTTTCCTATTTCTAACTTTTATCTCTACTACTCAAGCAGCCCCCTTGGATGTTTCAGTAGGAACAGATGATGTGATTTATAAACCAGGAGACAATGTCACGATTACAGGTCTGGTCAGGAGCTTAACCACAGGAAGACCAATCACAGGAGCAAGCGTCACGATAACCCTTACTTCTCCGAACGGATCTACAATTTCAACACAATCAAAAACCACGGATTCTGATGGAAGATATACATCTGACCCAGTTCCTCTTACATCACTGGGAATATATTCCATCTCCGTCCAAGCAACTAAATTCTCTGATACAGGTTTTGTAACAGGTCAGTTTAAGGTTGAAGCAGAAAAAAGATATCTTGTTACCACTGATAAATATACTTATTCTCTCAATGATACAGTTACTATTACAATTTCCGTTCAGAATGTTCTTCCCACAGGATTATCTCCAGCTTCTGATGTGACACTTCCGGTAAAAATCAAACTGATAAATGGAAGTGTTGTGAATTCTACAAGCATCACAACCAATTCCAACGGAACCGCTGGGATAACCTATCAGATAAAAGAATACGGTGATTACCTCGTAGTTCTTGGAAACGGTCTCGCCATGGCAGCATTTGAGGCACCGCCGTTCGAAGTAAAGGTGAATGTGATGGGTGGAGATGGAAAGAAAAAATACCTTTTCAGCAACGAGGACTTGCTAAAAGTTAGAATAACAACCACAATCACCAGCAGTACAGGTTCTTCCATTCCGGTTAAAAATGCCAATATTGATGTGTATCTAAAAGATGCGAAAGGTAACACGGTATATACATTCAACTCTTCTCAGGAAATATCCGATGGTGTTTATGAGACCAACCCATATTCTCTTTCTGAGCTTTCCAATGGGAAATATTATGTAGAAGCAGAAATTACAAAATCCGGTTCTACACGTTTGGAAAAGGTGTGGTTTGAAATAAGGAGCATAAGGGTTGATCTTGTTCCCCTCACCGAAATGAAACATATAACAGGCTTTTTGAAAGGTCAGCCGGTCAAACTCGGGCTCTTTGTCATAAATATGAAAACCGGTGAGCAGATATCAGGAGAGGGTGTATATAATGCAAGGATTGTTGGATGTAAGGACATAAAGGGTAAGGATTGTATGTCCAAATTAAGCGGTGAACTGAATCATACGGAACCAGGATTTATGGAATTTTCAAAGCTTCTTACTTTCAATGCTCCAAATGAAACAGGCGAGTTCATAATAGAGGTCGAGGTTAACACTTCAGCCGGTCTTGCAAGAGGCGAAACCACAATATTCGTGCAGAATATAATTGCATATACTGAAACTAAGGATCAATTTGATGCTTGGAGATGGAGATATGGAACAGGAGAGAATATAACCCTTGAGGTAAAGGCCTTTACAGGAAACTACACACCCATCCCGGTAACCAGGATTGAAATTCTTGAAATAAGAAACGAAAGCTGGGATGATATTACAGATTCAATCGTTTCCGCATCTCAAAGAGTTTCTTCGGGAAATAGAATATACTTTACTGCTCCAAATTCTCCTGGTTGGTATCATGTGAAACTCAGAATCAACACTTCCGAAGGAGAGGGCTATACAGGTACGGGATTTAACGTAAAACTTTATGATATTTGGGTTGACACCATGGATGGCCCCTGCAGCAACAGCAGCTGGAAGTGGAGATTCGGTCCGAATGATGAGGTTTACTTCCACATCAATGTATACAATCTCGGTGGTCACGGAGATACAAACAGAGTGGATTCATCCGAATATACACTTTCTATTACAAAAATAAGAAACGAAATCACTCACAGAGAATATACAAATCTCAATGTAAGCAAATATAAAGAAATTCCTGATGATGAATGGGGAAGGCCTGTGTTAAGACTAAGTTTATCCAACCTTCAGCTAACTTCCGGTCCCTATATAGCTGAGATAGAGCTTACCGACATGAATGGAAACAAAGACAAGGGAGAAGCATGGTTCAAAGTAAGCAATCTTGATGTATGGGCATACACGAAAAGCGAAACAGGCGAATTCCGGTGGAAATTTGAACCAACAGATAATATAACCTTTGAGGTACATGCCGAATATTTCAACGGTACATTAGTTCCGGACGGTTCTGAGGTTTCGATAGAAAACCTTTTATATGTTCAGAGAGGACCTCCTGTTCCTGTTCCAATTGATATCTACGACAAATCCAATTCAAGTCAAACTTCAGGAGGAGTTGCGAATGTATGGATAAAAGCAAAGGCAGGAAAGAGTTTGGATCAGGGCTACTACATGGCTATAATAAAGGTAAGATCGAATGATAGTGAGCAAAAAGAAGAATTACATGAAGTATGGTTTGAAGTTTCGGTTCTGGAAGTTTATGGATGGGCTGATCCTTGGTATGTGTCTCAATCCGGAAATGCAAGTATGAAGATAGTGGTCAAAAAAGTTGATGGTTCTCCCGTAAACGCAACCCTGACTCTTGTAGAGCTAAGAGATACTATGACTTGGACCGAGATTGATAAAAGCCTTTATCCCTATGGCTATTCAAAGAACACTACTGGAAATGAAATAACTGTAGATTTCAGTTTTAGTGTATCAAACCTTCCCATTGGACAGTATGAAGCAGTTGTAAGGGTTAACGCTTACGATCTCGGTGCAACCTCTGATGCTTATGTATGGTTTTCTGTTCAGAACTATCAGATTTCCGGTGAGCTTGTAAATCCATCGAAGAGAGTTTATGCACCTGAAGAAAACGTCGAAATGTGGATAACTGTTAAAGACCCTGGTGGTTCCGCTCTGGAGGGAAAAAATGTTAGCGTATATCAGCTTGTCAATACCGAGTCATGGCCCTGGACCTTTAAGGAGGCTAAAATGGTCGGTCAGGCATCTCCAACAGATGCAGGGGGTAGAACGAAGGTCATTTTCAAAGCACCTAAAGAATCCGGTGTGTACAGACCGATGGTTAATGTTAGCGGAGAGTTACAAAAAGATCCGTGGTTACTTCCTGAATTCGAGGTTAGAAGCATTGCTGTAAACGTCAAACTTTTTGATGAAAACGGAAATGAAATGGAAGAGTTTCCTGCAGGCTCCACAATTCAGGTTGAAGTGAATATATCCAATCCAACAGGCGGAGAAATAAGTGTCTCCCAGCTCAGTATGAAGTACAGGAGTATGGATACAGGAACGGAAACTCAACTTCAGACCATCACCAGCAATATACAGGAGAGTAATTACCTTACATTCATTTCCCCTTCATCAGAAGGAGAGTATGTTCTTTATGTAAGTGTCACAGATAATGTAACGGGAAACATAATTGTTTCTAAAAGATGGTTCAGGGTGAAGACATTCGATCTGAATTTCTGGACTGAAAAATGGGCCTATGATACTGGACAGAATATAACGGTATATCTCGATGCCAGAAATCCGGATGGTTCTCCTATCAACATAACAGTTCACCTTCAAGCACTAAGAGATATGTGGTCCGGTACTTCTATTTCCGGATACTCTAAAAATCCCTTAAATGTATCAGGAACAGGAACGTACAATATAATAACAGATAACCTTCAGCCCGGAGAATACGAAGCAGAGCTCTGTGTTTACAAGCAAGGAACCGATCCAGGAACAGAATGCGAAAATGGAAGAAGAGTTTACATAGGTTTTTCCATCCAGTCTTTTGAGGTTCATGCTTTCACCGAAAAGGGTTCATTTACACCGCAGGATGAAGTAGAACTCTTTATTGTTGTAGAACTGAGTTCAGGAGCTCTGGAGAACCCATCAAATTACGTTCTTTCCTTTATAGATCTCAGAGACAGAAAAACTTGGCTTAACATATCTTCGGCAATAACCTCACAGATAACTGTAGAAAACCAAACCTCACCGATGAACAGAAAGAGAATAACCTTTACTACATCCGGACTCTCAGCAGGAGAATACATAGCAAGGTTTAATGTAACCCATATTCCGAGTGGTGAAAGCAGAATGAGAGAAGTGTGGTTCAAGATAAGCGATTATGAAATCACCATAGATACAGTTCCGCCTGTAGGGGAGGAAAGAAGATTCTTCACAGGAGAGCCGATAACATTTAATATAACTGTAACACCGGCACCTAATGAAACTGTTGAAGGAAGAGTAATACTGAAAGACGATTACAGATGGATAACTCTTCAAGAACATACGATCAACATAACCTCCCAAGGGTTTACCCTTCAGAACATCACTATAGATACTCCAGGCAGATATACACTGGTAGCGGAAGTTGGAAGTGCAGAGAAGTTTTACTGGTTTGAAGCAGGTTCCTACAAAATAGAAATAATCCACTGGGATCCCAATACAGTACATGATATCTCTCCGGGAGAGGATGTGACGATCGTGTTTGATATTCTCTATCCCAATGGAAGTGAATATCAGGGAAATGTTACTGTTACAGTTGTGGATATAAAGAATACCTGGGACTGGACATCAACAGGTGTAAATAATCTCAATGAAACCAATATAACAGCCAATGCCGGGTCTTATGAACAATATAGTTTTACACCAAATCTTGGTCCAGGGGAATACGAAGCACAACTTGAATTCAAAACCCTTGCTGATGATAAGATTACCACAGAATATTATCATTTCAATGTCCGAACCAAAGAATTCTGGGCATGGCCTGAAGGCGGACCGTTCTCTCCAGGAGATAATGTGACCATAAAAGCTGTTTTAAGATACCCAAACGGTACCGCATGGTCAGGAATTAACATAACAATAGATGAAATCTACTCACAGAAAGAACACAGGAGCATAATGGATGATGTGAGTTTCACAACTCAGTATATAGATACAGACCCTTCAGGTATAGCCACGCTTAGTTTCACTTTACCAGCAAATCTCACAGGAAAGGTCGATGTCAAACTCAGAGAAGGAGATGGAAATGAAATCACATGGACAGGATTTGATATAAACACCTATGAGCTTAGAATAGACAGAATGGATGATAAATGGATTTATTTACCTGGAGAGAACTTTACAAGAAGACTTTATGTTTTCAAATCAGGGTCTCCGCAAGAGGGTGTTGATATAAGTGTGAGAATATGGAAACACGGTCTGTGGGAGCCAGGACAAAATATAAGTTATTATTATCTGGGCCAAACAGATTCCTCAGGATTCAAATATATAAACATACCTGTTCCGGGTGAACCAGCTCGTTACGAAGCGGAAATCATAGCAGGTAAGGACGCTGCAACTTACTGGGAAGGATTTGAGGTTGCAACATTTTTTGCTGACGCTTGGGTTATAGGAGAAAACAGCAACACAGACAGATTATCAGAGGGTGAAAATGCGATAATTGCTGTATATGTTAACGATCCCGAAGGAAATAAAGTCGCAGGAGCGAATGTTTCAATAATAGAATTCAGGAAGATTGATGGGTGGATACCAGTATCTGTCGAAGTAATTAAGGATAATCAGACAACCGATACCACGGGCAGGGCTGAATTAAGATTCATTGCTCCAAATGATACAGGAGAATATGTTGCCATAATAAATGTTACAGCCAATATTTCAGGAACGGTAAGTTCAACAGAAAGACATGTATGGTTCATGGTTACTCAGTTCGGTGTGAGCATCAGTTTTGTCTGTCCACCTGATGTGTCAACATGCATGCCTGACACTGCAATAGAAGGCGGATCGCTCACAGCAAAGTTATCAATCTCAGGTGATACGAGCAATATAACCAATGTAAATTTCTGTCTTGACAGGGTAAGGAACATCTTCACAGGAGTAGAAACGTTCTATGGTGTATGCAATACAACCACCACAAATACAACATATCTTACTTTCACTGTTCCTACAGAGAGAGGCTCATATGATGCTATATTCAAGGTAGATATTCAGAGTGATAAGGGTGTAGAGAGCTTTGAAGAATGGAGATGGTTTGAAGTAAAAAGCGAAGGTGAACATTATATAAATGCATGGATGGAACCACACGATGCATGGGCAGGAGAAAACGCCACAGTAATTATAGAGGTCTGGTCAGCTGATTGGCAGGATATTGATGAAGAGAGTTCCTGTGAAAAGTTTGAGCTTGTGGAAATAAGAGATACCCAGTCTTGGAACTTGGAAGCAGACAGATCAAGCATACAGCAGTGGTATCTTGGAGCATACGAAGGCCCGGGACCTCCAGGAGTGAGACTTGTCTTCACGATTCCGGAGACTCTAAACCCCGGAGAATATGAAGCCAAACTCAATGTTACCTGTTCAGGTATAAGCACAGAACATAGAGTCCATTTCAGAGTAGTTAGTTTCCAGGTGTCCTTCCTCATGAACGAAATCCTCCAGACCAACAAGAATGTGCAATTCTGGATAAAAATTATGAATGCAAGCGGTGATCCTGTTGTCGGAGCAACAGTATATAAGAGGCAACTGATCGATGAATGGAGCTGGCAACCGGTTGAAATCTATCCATCATCCGAGAACTACACAACAGATTCATATGGAGAAGTGATAGGAAACTTTGTTACACCTTCAGCTCCAGGAAACTACCTCCTCCAACTTGAAGTTGAATATAACGGCACAGTTCAGAAAGCAGAGAGATGGTTCATGATAAAACCGATGAATGTTAAAATAATACTTGGTAATGGAAAAGAAAAGTTCTTTGTTAATGAGACCGTAAATGTAACCGTGAATGTCACGGACAGTATAGGAGTCCCAGTGGCAAATGCATCGGTTACTCTTAATGTTTGGTGTATGATGATTGAACCGCCCCCCGAAGATAATGAGACTACTACTGGATGTCCCGAAATTCCACCGATGTATAATCTCACATCCCAAAACGGAACCGTAACATTCATTCTTTCGAACCTTCCAGCAGGTGAATATCATGCAAGTGTAGATGTCAATGTTCCAGAAATGGGAAGCACTTGGGCAGAAAAACCATTCCTGGTAAGAAACTTCAACATAACTGTAAATATCAGCAAGCTGGAATACAAACCAGGAGAAAATATTACACTTTTCTTGACCGTTAGAAACCAGAGCGGTTCTCCAGTAATGGGAGAGGTAAGAGCAAAACTGCAAACACTTCAGTTCAAACCCACAGGCGATGAGGAAGTACCCGTGGTGGATGAGGGTTACGGTTTCCTCTCTCCCGATGGAAACCTTTCACTCAATCTAACCATTCCAACCAATACAACTTCAGGACCTGCACTCATATTCCTTCAGGTAATTGAAACTCCAAGTAATATAAGCGATATGGAAGGGTACATGATAGTAATACATGGTTCTGATAGTCAAACAAAGGTAACCCTAACTGATACAGGACCATTCTCACCAGGTGAGTTTATTAATGGAATCATAAATGCCTCGCAAAATCTTATGATGGCACCCTTCGTAAGACATCTAACAAAGACCGGAGGAGCTATTCCGTTATTTGAATTATTCGGTGGGGGTCCGGAAAGCGGAAAGGATAATTGGTACGGGTCTGCAATATATATGAATTCCACAGGACAGGCGCATGTAACATTCCTCACTCAACCACAACCAGGCAAATACACGCTGCTCATACCATTCTTCTACAAAAGTCAGCAGTTCTTCTCAGACGAGCCTGTGGATATAACATTTGTAGATTACGAGGTAGTGTGATATGGAGAGGAAAATCCTAATAACAGTAATTGCAATCTTGCTGACAGTTTTTCTCAGTTTTAGCTCTGCTAATGCAACAATATCCTGTACAAATACAGAAAGCACAAAAACTATAGCCGTTGGTGAGACAGGAACGATATCCGTAAGCTGTACGGGCATAACCGGGGATACAGTTGTAACGGTTACGGCTGCTGGTTATGATGCAAACTGCCTCTCTCCGGTAGATACCATACCCTTCAGCCTGAGACAGGATTCCCCTTCAGCCCAGATAACCTTTGAAGCAAAGAGCATGGCATGTCAGTACAATCCGTCAGACAGGACAATAACATGGAATTTCCAGGCAAACACAGAAGAATCCATATCCTCACAGCAGACTGTGGTTACCATAACCTCTCCAAACTCGGTAACGGCAAGCTTTCTCAATGCTCCTTACACAGTCACGCAGGGAGATTCCGTAACCGTTATACTGGAGATCTCCACAACCGCAACCGTGGATATAACGGATGTGGATGCAGATATGACCACAAACCCATCAATATCCTCCATAACCGACTGGAATGATAATACCATATACTCTTCTGGTGCACAGAAAACCATACAGAAATCCTGGACATTCTCCACAAGCGATCTTTCACCAGGAACTTACCATATCTATGCTACAGTAACCTCTCAGAATGCCGTTGGAGATCAGGCATCCACCACATTGACCATAACACCAGCAGAGGAGGAAGCTCAGACAACAACGGGTGGAGCAACCACAGGTGAAACTGGTGTTACAGGCGGAGCAATCATGGCAGCAGGACCAACTGTATCACCAGAAAAGAATGCAACATCAAAACCCACACTTGTTCCCGGCATTGGTTTGAGAGAAAACACAAAACTCCAGAAAGCTATAGAAAAGGTTCTCGGCCTTGCAAATCTCAGTGAGCAGGCTAAAGAAAATCTCCTCAGACTCTCGGAATCCATAACCCCACATGTAGAAGCCAAAAGAAACTTCCGATATTCTGATGGAAAATCCGTGATAGAGAATCACTATACTTACAAAGGTAAAGGAAAAGTCAAGAACTTTATGATATATGAAAAGATTCCGAAAACCTTTGCAGAAAGTGCAGATAATATCACAGTCACGGCTCCGGGAGCAACCATAGAAGTTGTAGAAAGGGATCCGGAATACCTTTTCCTTTATTCTGAGATGAGCGAAGGTGATGAAATAGTAATAACCTACACAGTGGAATCCGAAGTAGACGAAAGTGTTTTGAACTCTCTGGAAACAGAACTTTATGCTCAATCTCTGGAAATTCCAGAACAAATTTCACAAATATGCAAACCAGGAGAAAGGAGATGTTCTGGAAACAAACTTGAAGAATGTTCTCCAGAAGGCACAGAATGGAAGCTGATAGAAATATGCCAATATGGATGCTCTGAAAATACCTGTGTGAAAGTTCCAGGAGCTCAGCCAGGAATGATAACTATTATAATAATCCTGATAGTTATTGGTATTACCGCCGGTGTTATAGCCTATATCATCAAATCGAAAAGGGAAAAAATCCCTTCAGCAGCCGCTTTAAAAATAGGAAGATTTTAAATAGTTCCAATTCTTTCATTTATTTATTCGAGAATGGAAAATTAAGACCCTTAAAAGCTTATAAAAAGCAAATCCTGTCCATATGATTTCAAGAATAAGAAAGGGAATGCTGTTTAAAGTATAAGCATAATATCCCAGCAATGTTCCACCCACAATGTTTAATAGGAGATAGCTTGATGATTCTTGGGAAAACTTCTTGAAAAGATTCATAATAAAAGCCAAAAGCAAACATATCAGACCTGACATTCCTGAAACAAAAGCTATATCCATCATATCAAATCCCTATCCCCATCGAGGCTTTCTTTTCAATCTCGTCATTAATGTTGAGAGGTCAATTTCGTATCTTCCTGGACCAACTCTTATAACTATGGGTCTTTGATTAAAGAGATTGACCACATCTATCTTATACTTACCCGGTTTTATTACCCTTATCGCTTCGAGGTCCAAGACAACGGTTTCTTCCTCTGCAGGTGTGGATATAATCTGCCTTATATCCTTTTCTATTTCCTCAACTTCCTTTTTGCTCAAAGCTTTTAATTCCTTTTCTGCTTTTTCAAGTGCTTCTGGACGAATGTAAAAAAAGAATTTCGATCCACATTCATCACAACCGTTTAAAATCTCTTTAGAATCATCTGGAAATATTTTCCCGCAACGAGTGCATTTGTTTGGCATACACAACTCCTTAAAAAAATTAAAACTTAAAAGTTTTTTATATTCCGAACTTTTATATATAACATATCCTTTATTATATTTACTGAAAATGCAAGATTAATTTGTTAAAGTGGTTTTCATGCCCCAACCAATACCACCAAACTACATGGCTTATGACAGAACTATTACCGTATTTTCACCAGATGGAAGATTGCTTCAAGTAGAATATGCAAGACAAATGGTAAAAAACGGATCCACTTCTGTAGGAATAGTCTTAAAGGATGCTGTTATTCTTGCAGCGGTAAAGCAGTCAATGCCTCTTGCAGTTTCAGAATCATTTAAGAAAATATACGAAATAGATGATAGCATTGCTGCTGTGAGTGCAGGTTCGATTGCAGATGCAAGAAGTCTTATAGATATAGCAAGAATAAAGGCGCAAATAAATATGATAACCTATGGTGAACCAATATCTGTAAAAACCCTTACGAAATTCATTGCCGATAGAAAGCATTTGGTCACACAATATGCAGGTGTAAGACCGTACGGTGTAGGACTCCTTATAGGAGGTGTGGATAAAACAGGTTCGAGGCTTTTTGAAACAGAGCCTTCTGGAACAATGATTGAGTGGAAAGCACAGGCAATAGGAAGAGGTTCAGAAAAGGCAAAAAGGATTTTGAATGCTGGATATAAAGAAAATATGGATCTCAAGCAGGCAAAGGAACTGGCACTTAAGGCACTGAAAGCCGGAGAAAAGGGCATGAAAGACAAATATATAGAATCTGTGATAATAAGAAAGGGAAAAATTGAAAAAACAAACCTTACTGGTAATAAGTAATCGGGGGGTTTTATGGTTTCTCTCGATAAGGCTGTAATAGCAAGGCTTCGAAAGAACAACACCCAGTTTGAAATCCTGGTTGATTCGGAGCTTGCTTTGGAATTTAAAAAAGGCAAAAATATTTCCATAGAAAATATTCTTGCCGTGCATGAAATATTCAAAGATGCAAAAAAAGGGGAAAGGGTACCAGAAAGGGAGCTCGTGAAACATTTCGGCACTACAGATGTATACAAGGTTGCAGAAGACATAATAAAAAACGGGGATATACAGCTTACCACAGAACAGAGAAGAAAACTCGTTGAGGAAAACAAAAAACAAATAGCATATATGATATCCCGAAAGGGTGTAGATCCTAAAACCAATTTACCACATCCGATCGGTAGAATACTGAATGCGATGGAAGAGGCAAGGATAAATATAGACCCCTTCAGACCACCCAAGGAACAGTTCGAGTATGTACTGGAAAAGATCAGAGAGATAATTCCAATAAAAGTAGAAACTGTAGAGATAGCAGTGAAGATTCCCATTCAGTATGCAGGTCGTGTGAACTCGGTGCTAAGAAACATGGTATTGATAAAAAAAGAAGAGTGGAAAGAAGACGGGTGGATGGCAGTTATACAAATCCCATCCGGGATGCAATCGGAAATATATGCAAAACTCAACGAGTTAACCTCTGGTTCTGTGGAAACAAAGATAATAAAGAAAACATAAACTCCACTTTCTGGTAAAGGTTTTAAAAATCTTTCCTTTAAAGAAAAAAAGGTGATCAAATGGCAAAATTGCTCAGAAGGGAAAGAGAAGTGGTATTACCGGGAGAAAAAATAATAGAATCTATGGATTATATACCTGGAAAGAATTGTTTTAGAGAAGATAAAGCCATTATCTCAAAAAAGGTAGGTATAGTCTCTGTTCAGGGAAGAGTGATATCAGTAATACCCTTATCAGGTGTCTATGTTCCGAGAGTTGGAGATATGGTAATAGGTGAGGTAATAGATATACAGACCAATGGCTGGGTGTTGGATATAAATTCCGTTCATGAAGCTTATCTGCCACTTTTCGGTATAACAAGATTTATAGACATCACAAAAACCGATCTTTCCAGTGTTTATGGAATAGGTGATACCCTTTACACAAAAATATCCCATATCAGCGGAAGTTCTATATACCTTACAATGCACGATCCTCGTGCCAAAAAATTCAGAAGAGGAATGATACTAAAAATGAGCTCAGCCAAAGTTCCAAGATTAATAGGAAGAGGTGGGTCAATGATAAATATAATAAAAGAAAAAACGGGTTGTAAAATAAGTGTAGGACAAAACGGCATCCTGTGGGTTGATGGTGAAAATGTAAAACTCGTAAAAAGAGTAATAGATACGATAGAAAAAGAACCCCATGCAGAAGGATTGACAGAAAAAATCTCAAAAATGCTGGACGAAGAAATAAAGAAAAAATCGGAGAGTGATAAAGATGGTGGATAGGAAAAATAATAGAAAGCCAGATGAATTAAGACCTTTGGTGATAAAAGTTGGTGTTATAAAAGAAGCAGACGGCTCTGCTCTTGTTTCTTTGGGAAAAACCACAGCTATAGCCGCGGTTTACGGGCCCAGAACGATGTTTCCACGACACATGCAAATTTCTGATAGAGCAGTTCTCAAAACGTACTACAATATGATTCCATTCTCCACAGAAGAGAGGGTAAAACCAGGTCCTTCCAGAAGAAGCCAGGAAATTTCAAAAGTAACCAGACATGCTTTAGAACCGGCAATTTTTCTCGAAGAATTTCCAAAATCTATCATAGAAGTGTTTATTGACATAATCGAAGCTGATGCAGGAACAAGAACAGCTGGTATAAATGCAGCAAGTGTTGCCCTCGCCGATGCAGGTATACCGATGAGAGATCTGGTTGCGGCTGTTGCAGGAGGAAAAATAGAAAATCAGTACGTTCTTGATCTTGAAGGTAAGGAAGAGGATATAACCCAATGCGATTTACCTGTAGCATACATGCCCAGGTTGGACAAGATCACACTTCTTCAAATGGATGGAGATATGTCTCCTGAAGATATAAAAAACATCATAAACCTCGCCATTAAGGGTTGCAAGATAATTTATGAAAAGCAGAAAGAAGCACTAAGAGAAAAGTGGAGAATAAAATAAGGAGGGTGTTAAAATGCGAATAAAAGATGAATACATGATAAATCTTATTGCAAAGGGAGAACGAATGGATGATAGAAAGCTGGATGAATATAGAAAGATAATCATTGAAAAGGATGTTGTCTACAAAGCAGATGGCTCGGCAAAGGTTTGTATAGGTGATACACAGGTTCTCGCTGGTGTAAAAATGAGCGTTGGTGCTCCCTTTCCTGACAAACCAAATGAGGGCGTGTTGATAGTAAATGCAGAATTCTCACCTCTTGCTTCTCCGGAATTCGAGACAGGACCACCGAAAGAAGATGCGATAGAACTTGCACGAGTTGTGGACAGGGGAATACGGGAATCTGGTGCAATAGATACGGAAAAATTATGTATAACAGAAGGAGAAAAGGTATGGATAATAAACTTGGACATTCACACACTCAATCACTCAGGTAATCTTATAGATGCTTCAGCCCTTGCCGCAATCCAGGCATTGCTATGCACAAAGATTCCGGAATATGACGGAGAAAAGATCAATTACGAAAAGAAAATCAAAAGCCTTCCGGTAAGGTTTAAACCCGTTGTTGTAAGTGTAGCTAAAATAGCAGACAAACTCGTTGTAGACCCAACGCTGGAAGAAGAAAGAGTTATGGGAACAAAATTGATAATAGCAACCAAAGATAACGGAAACATATGCGCTCTTCAGAAAATGGGCTCAGAACCCTTGGATATGAATGAAATAGAAACAGCATTTAAAATTGCGCTTGAAAAGGGAAAAATTTTAAGAAAGTTGCTATCATAAATTATAAATTTCTCTTAGTCTCATAAATTATGAAGGAGGAACAAAATGGGAAAGAGAACAAAAAAAGTTGGATTTACAGGTAAATATGGGGCAAGATACGGAAGCAAGATAAAAGAAAGGCTGATAAAAATAGGTACACAAAAAAAGTACAAATGCCCAGAATGTACAAAAATTGCATTGAGAAGGGAAATAAGCGGTATATGGATATGCAAAAAGTGTGGAGCAAAGTTTGCAGGTAAAGCATATAAACCCACTTAGTCAAAAACGTAATTATTGAAACAGGAGGTTGTTTAATGTATAAGTGTTTTAACTGTGGAAAGGAAGTTGAAATAGATTTGAAAACCGCTAAAAAAATTATCTGTCCATATTGTGGTTACAGAGTATTGAAAAAGACAAGACCGAAAATAACAAAAAGAGTAAAAGCTATATGATAAAGGAGGTTTAAAATGGTTTCGCAACACAATCAACAACTCTTGAATCAAATTCAGATTTACCAGCAACAACTCCAAACAATACTCGCACAAAAAGAAAATCTAAAGCTTCAATCCTTAGAAATAGAAAAAGCTTTAAATGAGTTGGAAAAAACAGAAGAAAAAAATGCCTATAAGATCGCTGGACCAGTTTTGGTAAAAACCCCTGTGGAAACCCTTAAAAAAGAGTTGAATGAAAAAAAAGAAACATTAGAAGTAAGATTAAAATCTGTTGAAAAAACGGAAAAAATGGTTAATGATAAAATTGAAGAACTGAGGCAGAAATTGCTGAAAGCAGGAAAGGATCAGGAATACGGAGGATGAATAGGGGGTGAGAAAATGAAGAAAGAGGTGACACTTGATGATATCATTCAAGAACTCCTTGAAAATAAAGGTGTTCCAAAAAACGTGAAAACCTCCATTGAAGAATCTTTAAGCTTAATAAAGGATTTGAAAACGGAAGAAGAAAAGATATCTTGCTTAATCTCGATACTTGATGATGCTTCCAACGATCCGAACATCTCATCATATGCAAGAACACAGATATGGAACATGGTTTCCATTCTGGAAAGTATGAAAAACAAATCAAAATTAAAAGTTTAAAAATCTTACATTCACAATTATACTCAATAATTCGAATAAATTGGAGGGTTGATATGGTACTGAAATTCTTTTCCCGCAGGCCTGAAGAAATACCTGAATATGAGGAAGAAGAGTACATGGAAGTCAATGTGATGGATACTCAGGAAAAAAGACCTGGAAAAATAGGAATAAGGATAGAAAGACTCAATGATTTCGCAGATACAGATAGAGTTCTAAAGCATATAAGAGAGGGTGAAATAGTTTTTCTCAATATAAAAAATCTTAAAGATAAAGATATGGGAGAATTAAAGAGAGCTGTGGATAAAATAAAAAAGGGTGTTGCAGCAAACAGTGGTGATATTGCAGGTGTAGAACAAAATTGGCTTATACTTACACCTCATTATGCAGTTGTTCACAGATAATTTTTTATCTCAGTCTTACGCTTTCCATATTTTTGGGTACAAGAGTTTCTATTTTATATACCCTGTGGAGATCTCTTGCCAATTCCAAACATTTTTTAGGTTCACCATGATTGATTATAACCCTTTCTGGTCTGGCCGATAGGCGTTTCAAATAGAACATTAACTCCTTTCTTGATGCGTGACCGGTAAGTCCATGAACAGTCTCCACTCCAAGTTTTAATTCCAGTGTTTTTGTTTTTCCTCCCTCCCCGGAAATGGGTATGCTTCTCCATCCTTTTTGTATTCTCCTTCCCAGCGTTCCTTCAGCCTGATATCCGACAAAAACCAATTTGTTTTTCTTTACATGTGCAAAGCCTTTGAGATATTCAATAGCTGGTCCTCCGATGAGCATGCCAGAAGTTGCAATCACCACTCCAGGCTCTCCGGAATCTATTATGTTTTCTCTTTCTTTTGGTTGCACCCTCTTGAAGATATCGGATATGAAAGGATTTCTGCCTTTGTGAAATATTTCTCTCTGAAGGTATCTGGAAAGATATTCAGGATATGCTGTATGTATAGCTGTAGCATCCCAGATCATACCTTCTATATATACAGGATATTCAAAACCGCTCTGCGCGAGAATAACCATTATTTCCTGTGCCCTACCAACAGCAAAGGATGGTATCAGAACCTTACCACCACTCTTTACAGTTTCTTCCAGTATTTTGAGAAGATTTGCCTCTACCTCTCTCCTCGGAGGCATGATATCCGAGACACCACCATATGTTGACTCCATTATAAGGGTTTCCACTCGTTGAAACTGTGTGCTTGCAGGGTCAAAAAGTCTTGAATGACCGAATTTGAAATCACCTGTGTAGAGAATGTTATGAAGCCCCTCGCCTATATGAAGGTGAATGAGTGATGAACCGAGCAAATGACCCGCAGGTTGAAAGGTTAGTCTGATATCACTTGCAATATCAGAGACCTCCCCGTAGCCGAGAGTAATGGAATGTTTTACTGCCTTTTCTACAGCTTTTTTTGGATAAACCTCTATTCCATTTTTATGGCACACATCTATGTAATCCAAACACAGCAGAACCATTAAATCCCTTGTGGGAGGGGTACAGTAAAGAGGACCGGTATAACCTCTATCATAGAGATACGGAATGCATGCACAGTGATCAAGATGTGCATGACTCAGACACACAGCATCCAGTTTTTCAAGATCAAATTCCGGAACTTCGAAATAAGGATGTTCTGAAGTTGCTGGGTCTACACCACAATCCAGCAGAACATTTGATCTTTTTGTTTGAACAAGAATACAGCTTCTACCAACCTGTCTGAAGCCACCGAGGGCCGTTATCCTGACCCATTCTTTATTCTTCTCGAATTTTACCGTGGGTTCGTTTATCTTTTGACCAACTTTATTAAGAAATTTCTTTCTGTATTCAAGCTCTATATGGAAAAGATTTCTCACAGCCCTCACAATCTCAGAATTTATTACAGGTGCTCTTTCTATTTTCGGAAGCCACAGCGTTTCATCTCTTATTTTCCGAAAAGTTTCACCACCCTTTCCTATTACCAGACCCGGTTTCTGCACCTCTATTATAACCTTCCCGAGTTCGGGCTCGAAATATATAGCCTTTATACCAGCCTCTTTAGGCACTATTTCTTCTATCTTCTTCTTTGCTTTTTCCATTTCCATACAGATTGATGAATCAGGTCTGATCTCCACCCTTTTCTTTAATTCGGAAACTATCTCCTTTATTATGGATTCACCCTTTCGAAAAAAATCTTTGTTTTTGGTGTAGATAACTATCTCTGAACCTTCGAACATGACTTCTGTTATATCCGCGTTCTTCGGGAGTTTTTCTCTGAGTTCTTTTAAAATAGACATAGAGACCACCTTTATATGAGAAAAGCTAAAAACATGAATGGAAAAAGTTTCAAATCACTTTCTTTTTGTTATTGCTTCTCTTTATTCGGACTCTTCAAGTTTCTTTACTTCATTTTCCGGAACTCTGTGAAAACCTTCTTTATCTATCACAACCACATCAATTCCCCTTCCACCGGAAGCAACATCTCTTTTTGTTGCGGCTCTTACAGCCCTTACAGCAAGCTTTTTTGCTTCTTCCACCGACATATCAGGTTGGTATTTATCTTCGAGAACTCCGAAAGCAGTTGGTGAGCCGGAACCTGTGGAAAAATATTCCTTTTCCTCTTGAATAGCTCCAGCCATATCAAAGCTGTAAAGTCTGGGCTGTGTGTCATATCCACCCACAATAAGCTGGACAATATAAGGATAAAACCTTCTGGCATAAAGTATATTTGCTATGAGATTTGCCGCAGCTTCTACAGGTATTCTCCTTTCCTCTTTTAACTTGTAAAGCTTTAATTCTGCTCTTATATATCTGTGGAGTGCTTGTGTATCTCCAGAAACACCTGCTGTTGTCATTGCTATATGGTCATCGAGTTGCAGTATTTTTTCTGTATCCTTACTGGCTACCAAAAATCCCATAGTGGATTTCTTATCAGCAGCAAGGACTACCGCATCTTTGCAGACAATGCCAACAGTTGTTGTTCCAGTTTTTATTTCTTGTATTTTGTTTTCCATAAAAATTCAAACCCCGTATTTTATCAGAATCAGTGAATTTAATTTGTTTACTTTTATTTATAAATCTATCGTTTGGGTTCTGTAAACTTATTGTTGGTATAATTGATGTTAGTTGACCACGAATACTTGGAGTGGCGAAAGCTTTAAGTCCGAAGTAATGAGAACATTAAAGGTTTCGAGTTTTCACAACAAAAATAAATCGGAATGATTAATGGAAGATTTATTTTTCCCCGAACTCTGTGAGGGGCTTGGTTCTGAAAATTTCACTTGACATATTGCGGTTATGAGAAGTTTGTCCGAAAGGACAAATTTGGGTCAAAACGAGCGAAGCGAAGTTTTGCCTCATAACCGCTGTTAAGTGACCCGATAGGGCGACGAACTCCGAAGGAGTGAGGAGAGTTTTTGCGAGGGCGCCAGAAATTATATGTTGGAATATATTATTTTGTTTTCAATAATTAAAAAGAAGGTCAGCGAAACCTTTATAAAAAATTCTTATTTATCTTTATATAAGATTATATAAATTATGGGGTTAAAAATGGGGAAGAAAATTATTTCATTAAGCGTTGATGAGAAAACTTACGAAGAATATAAAAAAATTTGCGAAAAGAATGGCTGGATTTTATCAAAGCAGATTGAGAATTTTATGATTAATGAAATTAAAAGGAATGGTGGGAAGAATGTCAGATAAACATTTATGGACTAAGGAAAGAGAGATCGATTTTTTTACTAAATCATTAAAAATAGCAACACCAGAACAACTTTTTTATGTTACAAAAGATGGAAAGTATTACGCTTATTGGCCAAAAAATTACAAAGGTATAAAAACCACTCTACAAAGCAGAAATGCTTTTATTGGTGCTTACACAGAAAAATGGTCACAAGAGATTCTTAATCCTATTGCAAAAGAGTTAAATGCTCATGCCGTAAGAAATGTTGTTTGTGAAGAGTTAGAGTTAACTAAAGGTTCCCCTGCTGATGTTGCGATATGTAGAACTAATTCCATTTTTCAGGAACCAGAAGATATAATTGCTATTTTTGAAGTTAAGATGTCTATTGTATGGAATTGGGAATTATTAAAAAATTCTGAATTTTCCCTAAAATGTTTGGGTGATTATAGAACTCATCAAGGTAATCCTGGATTGTTGAGATCAGACACTATGTTAAAAGCAATAGGCAAAAGCATAAGTGTAAGAATCGCTTCTTTAAAATCTGCAAAAATTCCTATTATAATTCTTGGGAATACACCAATCACAAGAAGTTATTATACAAAAGTTGACAATTTAAAAAATTATGGTATTATTCAGGGGTTCTGGTCATTAAATCCAAAACCTTTAGATAATAATGGAGAAAATATCAAGTCAACAGAACAAGAGGGCTTTATGAGATTTGATTCCTATTCTGAGTTTAAGCAACACCTTTTAGATTTATTGAAAGAAGAGCGGATGTTTTTTGCAGGAATGAAAACTAAAAAAGAACTTGGAAAACTTATCGAAGTAGCAAATAAGGAAGATACTTACGAGAAAAAAGCTGAAAAATTCCTTAATTTAATGAGGTTTGGTGAGAATGATAAGTAAAAGAAACGGAACAAAGACAAGTAGTTTTGGTTCGCCTGGGAGAATAAATCATGATTCCTCAAGATTTTATAATAGTCGTTTATATGAAGGTTTACCGAGAGAAAAAAAAGGAATAAGATTTGTTGAAAATAAGATCTCTAAAGAAAATATTAACAAAATATTCTGCAAATCTAGTGAGAAAATGGAAGAACTACCAGATAACAGCGTTCATTTAATGGTAACCTCGCCACCGTATAATGTTGGAAAGGAATATGACGAAAATCTTTCTTTACAAGAGTACAGAGATTTTCTAAGTAGAGTGTGGAAAGAAGTTTATAGAGTTCTTGTTCCCGGTGGGCGGGTTTGTATTAATGTAGCAAACTTAGGAAGAAAACCTTACATTCCATTACATGCTTTTATTATTGAAGATATGCAGAAGGTCGGATTTTTAATGAGAGGGGAGATAATTTGGAACAAAGGATCTACTGCTAGTCCTTCCACTGCATGGGGAAGCTGGTTATCCGCAAAAAATCCCGTATTAAGAGATATTCATGAGTATATCCTTGTTTTTTCAAAAGACACCTTTACAAGAGCCAATCATAACAATGAGAGAGCAACAATGACAAAAGATGAATTTTTAGAATTAACCAAAAGTATCTGGACTTTTGGCGCCGAATCTGCTAAAAAAGTAGGCCATCCGGCACCATTCCCTGTGGAATTACCTCTTAGATGCATAAAACTATACACTTTTGAAAATGATGTTGTTCTTGACCCATTTATGGGAAGCGGAACAACTGCTGTGGCTGCGATTTTATCAAATCGTAAGTTTGTAGGTTATGAAATTGAAGAAGAATATGTCAGATTAGCTGAGAAGAGAATAAAGGAAACAATAGATGAATTAAAGCAGAAAAAAATAACTGAGATGGTGGGATCAAATTAAAATGTATAATGATGTCATTCATCAAAAAACATTTATTTATATTAATAGGAATTTTTTTGATAGTTAGTAGTATCTTCTTTTATTTATATTTTTATCCTTTTGTTGGAATTGTTAGTTTTACCATAGGGATCATTAGCATTTTTGTATCATTATGGCAGACATTATCTAACAAAAAGATTAAAGAAGAGTATGAAACTCTTTTCCAGATTTATAAAGAACAGAACAAAGAGTTAATAGAAAGGTATAAAGAAGTAAAAGATGAAAAAGAGAAAGAATCTATCGAAAAGAAACAGCTTAAAAAATTATTAGATAAAATTAATGAAACACTTCAGAAAGAAAATATATCAAAGGAAGATTTAATAGAAAAACTAGATTCTCCTTTATTTACCATACTTATCCAAAAATATAATGAACCCAAAAAACAAATTCAAAATAGATTACTTGGATTAGGATTCAAAACTTTTGGTCAAGGAATATATATTTTACCTCCTGTAAAAGCAAATTTTATTAAAAGAGGATTTGACCTAAAGAGATGGTTACAAAGACGAATTCTTAAAGATTTACCAAAAGATTATAAATATATCATTAAATTTGCTGCAATAGTGGATATGAGAAAGATGATTTGTGACAAACAATTAGTAACTAAAGCACAAACTTATTTAGATATTTTAAGTGTAGAAGATTTAATACAACCACACCAAATTGTAACATACTTAAAATCTAAAAGAAATATTTCATTGAGAGATGTTATTGAATTAGCAAATATTAGTTTTTTAGTTGAAGAATATTTAGTTAAGAAAAAAGATTACAAAATCTTGAAAAAAAATAATGATAAAATCCTTTCTGAAATTAAAAGAGAAATGAATGTGGACGAAGTAAAAACCACCGAGTTGGGTTCTATTGATGAAGAAACACTATCAAAAATTTTAGAGAAATATGTTTCTGAACCAAAAAAGATAGCAGAAAGAATTAAAGAAAATTCTATCTTTTGGAAAAATGTGTTTAATAATAAATTAAAAGCCGCCCCGCCTAAATAATATTTCTTGAGCGTTAGCGAAAGACAATCTGTCCGAAGGACTAGGCGCCCGAGCAAAAATTTCACTTGACGTTTGGCGGGTATGCGAAGTGCCCTCGCCCATCATCGGAAGTATAATGTCGTTGGCCAATAAAAAAGTAGCGAGGGCATTTGGGTGAGCGTAGCGAACCGCATACCCGCTGTTATCGGACCGTTGCGGGAGATTATTTTTCAAATTCACCATTAAATCTTCCAACAATATGGTTATGACCAAGAACATAAGCACCAGTTATTACCAAATGTCCTTCATAATTTCGATATGATAAATTTCCACCTAACACTCGTTTTTCGCCTAATAAGATCCACAATATGGTATATTCATTTTGGTTTAGAAATTCACATAAGTTCTGTTTTTTGATAAGAAGTGCCGAAAAAGAAGTATCTGCAAAAATATTTGTAGGAATAACAACAAGTTCTTCTTTATCGTTATACCACCTTCCATCAAGAAATTTATGAATTAATTGCATTTCGTTTACGAGCCATTTACAAGGAAGTTTTATAGAAATAGAACCATCAGAAGAACAATCTGTGGTGAACTCATTTAAGTAAATATCATCAGTGACAATAACTGGAACGGGTATTTCTTTTCCTCGCGCTTCTTTTGTCCAGATATCATAATCGCCTCTCAAATCTTCAAATGCTATAGAATAAGGATATTCTCCTAAAAATATCTCATAAAATTCATGGGATTCGGGCATCCATCTTCCCCAAAAATTTTGATCTTTAGCCCATTCATATATTTTGGTTAAGTCAGCTTTTTTGATGATATAACTTTTTATCATATACCAAAGCTCTCTAATTGGGATTTCATATTTTTCAAATTCTGGAGGTGTTTCTTCTTGCCAACTTATAAGACCTTCTAGAACTAACCATTCTTCTCCGTTGTCGTCTTTAACTTGTAAAATTTTAAGAGGATCAGGCAAATCATCTTTAGTCTTTAACCATTCAGAAGTTTCTTTTTCTGTCCGCCATGCGTCGTAGTTTCCATTAGAGGATAACCAATTATTGATAGAAAAAGAGTTGATTAAATGATCATCGTTCTTTATCAGTAAAGAAGGATCTATGTCTCTAATATAAGGATGCCAAGGTCCTTTATAATGTTTTTGTATATGATCCCAAGGTTCCTTTTTTAAAGGAAAGTGATCTGATACCATTGCAGAGATTTTATGAAAGGCAATCCACTGATATTTCTTTCCTATTCTTTCTGGTTTATGTTCTGTTCTGCCGTAATAATAGTTTTTTGTAAAATATCCATCAAATTTACCGTGTAACTCAATATTGTAACCAAGTTCTTCAAAAATCATTTTTACTGCTAAATTACTTAACTGCTGGATTGTTATATTTCCAGTATCCCAGTGGGAAAGTGCTCTTTGAAATACATACCTTCCAAAATCACCATATATGTGTTTTAATGTTGTGTATTCAGGCTGCATTGAACTGACAATTGTATTTTGACTCCAGTAATAATCCTTAAAATCTTTAGACCTATAATCAAATTCATACTTTTTTATCTCCTCATCCGAGGGTATATTTTGGGGCCATTCACTTTCATAAGGGGGATTTATTTTGCTCTCATCTATACTATCCAATTCAATACATTTTCTTAAGGCAACCTCTATTATACCTCGAGCATAGTCTCTCAAAAGAATATGAACCGGTGGTTTACCTTCTTTGAAAATGTTATCGTAAATCCATTGAACTAATCTCTTTAGGCTTTCTGTATCATCACTGTTTCTTAACACACAACCATAAGCAACAGCAAACAATCTTTCTCGAACATAAAGATCATCTACATCTTTGAATTTTTCCAGTAATTTAAGAAGTAGGTTAACTCTATGTTGAAGCAATGCAACTAGAGCTTTTGTAGATTTATCTCTAATAAATCTATTTGGAGTAGTTAAAAACCAAGACATTGCAATTGCCAATAGCAAAACTGAATCATCATTTATATGAGATTTATCATATTCTGACCATGCCCATTCTATAATCCTTTCAACAGTATCCTTCGCTTCATGTTGATAGTGTAAAAATGTTGACCACCATGCATCTCTTTCTGGCATTTTATATTCCATCAAGTGTTTATGAAGGAAATTAGCATTTAATGGATGTTGAGGAACGGAGGCAACACTTAAAAGAGCATCTAACAGTTTGTAAGTAAATTCGGGATAGAAGAAATAATCGTTGTAATTTTTATTTTTTTCTAAAACTAATTCTAACACTTTCTTCCTGAGAAAATGAGAAATTCTCTTAACTGTTGCTTCAGAAAACGCAGTTGGTTTTCTCCAAATAAGACTATTTATCCATAATTCCCACATTTGTGGTGAATCTTTGAGAAAATCAGCAATTTCAAAAAATTCTTTCCATTTATACCATTCAGGATACTGGATAAACAACGCTTCGATTAATCCATAATTCCATTTCAGCAGTTCTGTTATTTTTGGATTTTCCTTAAATAATTGTTGTAACTCTTTATTTTCGTTTTTACATTTTTTAAGCAAATATCTTACAACTAAATGATCACCAAATTTTTGGAATGGAAACCTGTAATCATAACCTTCAATTCTACTAAAATCTTTACCATACCTTGGTACCTTTACAAGTAATAGGT